>WLWI01006011.1_pt1 | contig 10058 bp, 4 predicted proteins | sample 6701501 | NCBI WGS metagenome assembly WLWI01 (sample SAMN12718690, study PRJNA515312) | sponge metagenome | isolation source: marine sponge | host: Mycale hentscheli | place: New Zealand: South Island, Marlborough, Capsize Point | collected 2014-11-01
AGTGAACAATGAGTCCAGCTCAGCTGGTAATCCCAGAAGTATCAATTACTACTACAATGTGGCATGACTATGAATATAATTAGTGTGTGAGTTTGTAAATGCTGGGTTGGCCTATTCCGGCCCCACAGTAGCCTTATTTTATACCTTAAAATACTGTATATATGATTGGAAAAAATAAGAGAATAGATTCTTTTTCATGAAAATTGGTTTAAAAATTCAAACAACAAACGTGTAAAAACTTGCTACTTAGTTTGCTAGGGAACCAAAACCACATTATTATGTTTATTATCATAGGTCCACAGCTTTCTGTAAATATATAGTTGTGAGTGGCTTTATGAAAATAATATCCAGATATATAAAAAAAAATTGTGATGTTGATTTAGTTGTTTAAATTCCTGGAAAAATAAATAAACAGTGAAAGGGTTAAGGTTTAAATCAGGTATTTCATTGTATCTACTTTCGTACAACTATTTTGTTTACTTAATAGGAATAAAGTATCAATTAAAGAAATCCATTCACCTGAAGGACACTTTTGTGTGTACTGGAAACAATATTCCACTGAAACTGAATGTGGGAAGTTGCTCCCTAAATATTAGTAATGATGTCCTACAATGGTCTATTGATGGAACCTCAGTGCTCCATTATTCATACTATATGGGTAGCCTCATAGAAGTTCATCAAAATCTCAGTAACTATACTGCTACTATCACAAGTTTACGAAGAAATGTGGATAGGTTAGATGTAACTTTAAGTTTACAACTTTATTTAAACTTTCCAATTGTCACCTCAATATCTTGTGGATCAGATTTTGTTCGCAGCAATGAAATACAATTTTCTTCCAGTAAGTTAATAGTTTGTTGTTATTTTTATACGAGTGGTACATTTTAATGAATATATTGTATTATGAACTAATACAATAATCTTATATACAATGGATGTTTAGTAATTTTATTTGTAATTGTTGTTCCAATTAAATTTTGACGTGGTCTGCACTGAATTCTATTGTAGCATAAAAATTATTTACTATTAATTTAAAAAAGGGTCTAACTTTAACAAGGAGGTTTTGTAATAGTAGATGCAAAGACAATCTCACCTGTAAAGCTAACTACCATTTACCTGAGTAAATTATATTAGCTAAATAATACATTAACTCACACATTTCACCATCCTGTTTAGTTATATCTAAACAAAGCTAAGGATGCAGGCTAAATTTAGATACATTTACTACTCAAGGGCAAAAACATTCAGAACAGTCTAAAGTGAAACTTATTCATGGTGATTCGTTCTATATTTACGTTATATTGAATTTTTTGAAGCTATATAGAATGTACCACAAATTTATTGCGAAGACAGGTATAAAAAACCAACACAAATTGCTGAACAGTGAATATCATACATGCTGATTGTTAATTAAATAAATAAAGTTACCAGTTACAATTGTCAGCAAAACAATATCTTGCAATACTTGAGGGACTGGCTTCACTTTCTTAATAGGCCAATTCTAATCAAAATTTTATTCCTAAATTACAGTGTAATAGATTAATAGTTTAATTAACGCAAGCCTCGAAACACTTTTTAGTACGTTTCATTTTATTGTAATTGTAATGTAATCATTTTTATTTGAACAATGATGCAGTAATGATATTGTAATTTAGATATCAATTTGGAGCCAAATTTAACATTGATTTATGCTGATGATAAATTAAATGAAGTTATTGCTGAATGGAATAATGTGGTAAGTACTAAATAATCTTTTCACTTAACTTTAAACCATCCACTGACCGGTTTTTTTTGTAGCTAGCACAGTACTACACTGTTATACACCAGGAATATAATAATGTTAATAGGAGTAATTTTAAAGAAATGTTAGACAATTATGAATATGATTACTTAAAAATTATTTTGTATAATATTTTTAGCAGATCACCAATGAAAATATGACTGAATTTACAATTGAATTAAATGGAGACACAAATCAAGTCCTAAACATTATTAATTGTCAATGTTACATGCAAAAGTGTGTTGAAGTCATTCCTGTGGCCAATTATACAAGTACTTTCTATGAAGTTATGATATCAGTATTGGATATTGGCAGTTCATCTAATATTAGTAAGTAGCAGCTTTATAAATGTTGAGATGATGATGATTATATTCATATTTAGGCTCCTCTCTTAGTAATTACATGAATTATTCTCTAACTGAAGACGACTGTATGCTAAATGTGAGCTGCTCTGCAATGATTAATGAAACATGCTCTATTAACTTCACACCTGATACTTCCAACATAATGAGAAACAAAATGATGGAGAACTCTGTTATGTTGGATTTAAGTCAAGTAGAAATGTACTTGTTTGAATTTAATGCAACTTATGAGGATTTGAAGATTTCTATAAGAACAAGCTATTCAAAAAGTAAGTTGTCCAATAAATTTTACTCCAACAATTTATGTATGAATTAAGTGCCATAAAAAACAGTTTTGAAGACACACAGAAATTACTTAAATCATCAAGTATAGCATATTGGCTAGTACACAAGTATTATGCAGTAGTTCCTCGATATTAAAAGTTCTTGTAGAGATATAGACGACTAGTCATTTTAGACCGAATTTGAAATATATTCTTTTGTTATTTTTTTTGTATCTTCTGTTTTGAAATACTTATCACTGCTTAATTAACTTAATTAATTCTTATAGCTATAAAACAACAGCGATATTAAATAATAGCAACACTGTTACCATTTCCACAAGTTAATAATAAATGTCCACTACAAGGTGCATTTATTTGTTTGCATAATTTGGTTAATCATCACAGATTGTAAGAAATAATATTGATGATTTGCTAAACATTTTTTTAACATAAATATCAAAGATCACTCTTTTACCAACAAATTTCATGCTATTTAATTTTTCTTTCAATTTCTCAATATTAATTTCTGAAGTGAATGGTTCATTTATTTTTTAAAGATTTAATCCTTCTTTTGGTGATGATTATGCAACTTAAAATACTACAACTTCTATATTCGTTTATTAAACATAACAGGTCTATGCTTTAACTGTTCTCCATTTGATAATTGAGCCCTACCCTTTTATCATGCCATTTTAACGCTGGTAATAAATACTAGAAAATATCCACAAACTGCATAGCTTTACAACATAGCCTGTTACATATAAGGCACAGGTTAAAGTTAAAACTGTTATTCTCTAATAACATCAATCTCATTCTTTCAATTAAATGTAAATGTAATCACAGCAATGGATGAGAATCAGCACAATGCACTTATTGGATTTGCAGTGACTTTTTATATATTTGGAATAATATTTCTTTTCATTGGATGTGGAATATTCATTTTCATTATGTGCTTCAGATGTTACCACAATAGTAAGTTGTTCAATGATATAAAATGAAAATGATGTGTCTTATCATAACACTTTCAGCTTCTTTGATGAGGACAACAATTGTATACAGCCTAATACCAATGTTATTGACTATAACTGCATTAGCGCTATGGATTTCTTATGCTGGAATACCTAGTAAGTGAAATAGCGTACATAGTCCATGTTAACTAAAAAAAATTGATGCCATTGTCAGACTAGTTGGCAGCTACAGGGTAATCAAGAATATAATTTTGTTATTTGAGGTTCTTTTTAGATCACTGTTTTCTCATAGTAGAAATACAATGAGGCATATTAAAAAAAATTTTAATGGCCAGACAACTGATTTGCTTAAAATAATTGTTACTAACTAGTAGTGCTCAGCAGAAATGGTAAGCAAACTAGCCTACTTATTGTTTTTATTCCATAAAGTTTACTAATTCCTTATTCCTTTTTTTTTCTTATAAAAAACTTTCAAGTTTTGTCCTTATGTTTTTAGAGCTATGAGCTTAGCATAATTTCTTTTCTTTTTTAATTGAAATTTTCTAACTTGACTCACCCAATCAACTATGTATACGAAAAAGAAATATAGTGCTGTCTTCCTGCATCCACTAAGCTTTTTATAACTAAAGTTCAGGTAATTATGTCTTCCCCAAGGCTAGACTGATTTAGAAGGCCTGTTGCTTATTACTGAAAGGTTGACAGATTGATTACTTGTTGTTTGTGCTGTATCAAGACAGTATGCTAATTTACATAATTAGTAGCTCGAGTTATAAAAGGGTTATGCATAAATTGTGTTACCTGTCACTTGCTTTGCTCTCTCAACAATAAAATATTATTATACAATTAGAGTAATTACTAAACAGTGGAGAAAAGAGCTAGAAAGATTATCAAGTAAACATTTTTTTAATAAAATTAAAATAGCTTACCGAACATCAGGTTTTATGAGTTCTTAAAATCTATCTCTTGCATCAAATAAATCTTAAATACAGAGTGTGAAGAAATACATGGAAAAGAGGACAGCTAACAATACTCCACTGACAGAGAAATCAGATATAAAATATAATACAACTATATAGGTGTATTGTGAGTGCATGTGATATGAATGAGAACATTTATTTTACATTATAATAGAGTGGTAGGAATGTTGAAAAAATTGGTATGGGATAAGAAGGTGGCATTGTTAATTTAATGGTGAATTACATGACAATATAAAGAACTGGAATAACATCGCTATAAGAGTTAAAACTAAAAAACACAAAAATACTTGGTCTTCAAGTTCTTGAGCAATTTCAGTGTGTATCAAGTCATCTTATGTTTTTTTATGACTAAGTGGTAGGGGCAATATTTATTTCTACACTGCCATAGAATTTCATACAGAATAATATATTTACTTAATTATCCAAGGTGTCTCAATCAAGTACAGCAGCAAATCTTGGGCAAGCGTAAATCAGAAATTTTGCATGATTCAGGTCACCTAAAGACGCATGCCTCCCTGGCCCACCTTTTTCTACTCCATTGTATATAGTACGTATGTAAATGTAACTAGTGATGTGCTGCAGCACAAATGGCGAGTGAGCTGGTCTGACTGAAATTCAAATTTGAATGCTAGCGGTTATAGCTAATACTTCTTCGTTAGTTGAATGTTTTTGTTTAATTTATTGTGCTATTCTTTAGCAACACAACACTTGTACACATATATACACTTGCTAATGGGTATACCAGCACAAGACTTACATCGTATTCTCTTCACAACGACAATTGATTTTCTAGGGGTAAACAATCAAATTTCCGAGACGAGTAAGGATCACTAAACTGAAGGATTTTGCTTATCACCGCCTTTCCAAAGTACCCTCCATTAAAAATTCTCCATAAGAGTTCTAGTAGATAAAATATTCTATTGTATTCTATTAGTGACTTGAGTATTGTAAAATTAATTTTCAAGTAAGAACAAATCTTTTACGCAAGGCGTATAGCTATGACAACAGCTGCATTAACCAAGGTAACTTACCACCGCCACTAATAGAATAGAAAATGCACTTCACAAAGTTTGTAAGACCTACCTGTGAACATCTGTCCTCTTCTGTCTCCATAGCTCTTTGTCTTTTTTCCTGGCATTAATTCAAATTCTTATCCTAAACTTCTTGTGCCCGCGCTAATGTTTACGTTTTTAAGTAGCCTCCAGGAATGGACATGCATTGATCTCTTTTAACTTTGTCATATATATTTATATATATATATATATATATTATACCCAAATCTCAATTGAAACTCGTTATTGAGAGTGTTGCTTTGCTCACCCTTATAGCAGAAAACTACAACCGTGTTGTTTAATTCATGAAAATCCCATTCCATTTTTTTAACAAGCACATTAGCCATCACTGTGTGAACAAGTATATCACTAGAGTACATGCAACACATGTAATGTTTTAGTATTTAGCAAGTTTTGGCATTGAAGTATTTATTACTCAAGTTTGCATACTAACACAGATTTTAAAATGACCATCATTCTACATTCACATTGCCAAACAGAACTGAAAAGAGTCCATAGACAACCATAACAAAATCTTAACTTTCCTGATAATAAAAGTTGACAAAAAATTACAAGATGTAGCTAGTTTTCAACACATTATACACATATTTACAATTTTGTTGTGTTTGTCAATGACACTTCATGTAGTGAAATCCTGTCTTCATAGGATAAGAAGCTAAACTGGCCAGAAACACTCACCTGTATACATTTTCAACGCGAACCTTCGCTTCTTTCAACTCTGTTAACTTCCCTGGAGTAACACTTGGGAGTCTGAGCATAAAGCAAACTACATTGCTGGCTGCAGAAATTATTTGCTCACATGTTTACGAGCTTGACGCTAGGGGCGTTGCCCATAAAAGCTAGTAACTACGCTGTGGGAGTGGCAGCCGCCACCCCCACATGAACTGTCACATGAACTATATTTAGTGTTAGCACATGAGTTATAATTAGAATGAGTTGTGTAGCATTATGTGTGTATCCTGTATTATTATTATTTTGTGCAAGTCATATAGCTAGTGTTAATTGAACTGTGTGCGTGCTTGTGCGTGCTAAGTGTGATGCATATGTTGTAAGACACGAAGTTTAGATCGTTTTGTGTCAAATGTAGGTGTGGTTCACGTTGTATAAAAAGTCTTGTGTCACGTGTCAGTAGTCAGTCTTTGTCAGTCTTGTCTTTGTGCAAGTTTCATCCGTGTCGTCTTTGTGTAGGGATACGTCTCTAATAGCTTTAACCCCCTGTAACCACTATACGTAGTCCAGGAACGGGAAGGGTAGCTAAAAAGGCATCATTGACATTGACTCTGGTGGCAGCCTACTAACTGTCGTTGTGCCTAGCCCCACATACGCGAAGTTGAAAGCTTCGCATTTTCTCCGATTAGCCCAAAATTAAAAAGTAGCACAATAAAAGGTCTTTAGTCTTCGTCCTGAGTTAGTTCATACCTAAATCAACTGTTAATTGTCAGTAATCGCCAAAATCAGAGTGTGACAGACAGACAGACAAACAAACAGGACGACTACTCTAACCCTCTCGCGCATGCACACTGAGGGTTAATGATAACAATTTAATCTTGTCTGTAATTACTAGTAAATGTAATAAGCATTATGATTGTGATCACTTATCTATATAATAATATGCTTGTGTGTGTCAGTAATGGTGACGATGATGGTGTGTGTATTCATGAATAATTCATGAATTTTGTATGGTTCGGTAAAGCATCGTTCATTTGCGTAGGTAAAGTATCACCACAATTAGAATAGAACGTGCTGGTTACTTCTAAAAAGCGGGTGCAATTGACGATGGAAGGCGGCGTAGGTTTCAAAAAGGAAGGTGAAAGTACAGAAGAGAAGGTAAAAGGCGATTAATCATAACTGAAAAGCGGATGGAATCGGCGAGGTAAGGGGTGTAGGTTTAAAATGGAAGGGAAGAGAAGGCAAAAAGGCGGGCAGTAATAACTAAAAAGCAGGTGGAATCGACGAGTAAAGGCAGGGGTTGGTTTTCAAAAGAAAGGCTAAAGTACAAAATAAAAGACAAAAGTTTCTCAGGACAGAAATTCAGAAGCAGGAGAGATAGACAAAGTAAAAGGGGGCTCCATGACTCGAGAAAAAGAGCAGAAGTTAAGAGAGGTGGGTAGAAGAATAGCTCAGATAGTTCAGAAAAAAGATATTAGGAGAGGGAAACTTATGTAACCTTAACCAATGATAGAGAATGATAACTGAGTAAGATAACTTGTGCTACTGCATTTTTACTTTGCAATACGTTATGTGGCGGGGTACTTGCTAGTATTTATTATTATGGTATCGGGATATGCCTAGAAAGTTTACATTAAAAAGCTTTAAATAACAAAATAATTCATTTTAAATTATTCATATGTACTGCAATAATGCAACTGAGCAATCATGAACATTAATTACTCAAGTACATTTGTGATCATCTATGAATAATGCTCAATTACTTTCTTGCAAAGGCTATTAAGTAATTTCAAGTACTCTCTATTGAATATACTTCTAGAAGATTAGTAAAAGACATTACTCACTCCAACTTCCTGATTCAGGTCCTAATGACGTGTGCTGCAGATATTACGGTCTCTGTGTCACAGTTATCATTTTACACTCGGCAGAAAAATATTGAGGAAGCTTTAATAAATATTATTACTCTCGTATTGTTACAATGCCAGTTGTATTAGCTATACTGGGCATTTCCAATCCTGGTAAAAAAAATTATCAATGGAACTACCATGGTAGCTAAGTGAAATAGTACGATTCCGTGTGCATGCGTGCAACCCTAGCCTTGTAAATGTAGAGTTTACGTATTTTTTTGTAGGAGACTATGTCATGTACCCCTATTATAGAAAAATTTTCAACAGACCATCGGTTGAAAGCGAAGTCCCAGAATCTTGAAATACATAGAGATGTAAAGTGTAGCTACACAAGAAATGATTTTATGGAAAGCTGGCCTACTATTACAAATGATAGCACGAGTAACCTGTGTAATTAGGGCACGGTTATCTGTGCTATTACTCATAAAAACCTTCAATACATACATATAAAAATAATTGTCATTTATTAAGAAGAGAAATTCATAGTAAAAATGTCAAATGTCTTTTCTCTTACAATCCTTTACTTTGTAATAGTTATCAACGTTTTCTTTCTTTTACAGGATATTGTGATTTTGGAAGTTCAAAGTACAATATTGTAATAGCTGCATCTGTATTTTCATTTCTTCTGCCTCTTCTATCAATTGTTTCATTAGGAGGCTTCTTATTATCTGTGGATAGAAATAAACGCAAAGATTATGCATGTAGTGAGGAGGTAAGACCAATCTAACCAAATGTACATAACAGTTTACTTTTACTTGGGAGTTGAGCTTTCATAGTCCATTTGGTAGTCCCACCCATGCTATGAATCAACCAATATTTCTTTTCCTGGGATAGTTCTTTGTTGATTTGTGTTCTCATGGGAAATTGAGCAAATTCAGCTTTATTGCCCAAAATGCAACTTCAGGAAACTCTAGAAACGTGAATAAATGCAAAATGGCTGTGCTCATAGAAAAAATTGTCTTCCAATTACATGATTCATATTTAAAATTTATATTTCATTTCTAATGTGAGTTTAAGTGTTATGTAAGATATTGACCTTTGACATTTTAATTGGTTGTAATGGTCACTGTTTGCATGCATTTTCTGGCCACAATATTCTTTTATATGATATCATTCATCATATTCACTAAGCAGCACCAGAATATGTCGGTGACAATGTTGCACTGGATGATGGAACCAATTGAAATATTGGGTCTTGTATTTTGCTGGTATAACTACTCTGTTTAATTGCTGGTATTCACTCAAAATGATCCAAACAGAGTTTCCAATTTACCCTGCTAGAATTACGAAGCCGAAAATTTCTATAAGTCTACAACATTTCAACAGGACTAAGGACATAACTTTAAAAAGAAGTTTTAAGACATAATTTGAAGTGCCAAAGCAATGTCTCCTCTGCAACATATAGAGAAGTAATTCAAGCACTTAATTTATTTACTGAATTAAGCGAACATGCATAAGCCTAACCTGCGGTAATTAAGTGATTCAGTAGAATACCACAAAACCTGCCCGTATCTCGATCCAATTTACTCTCCAAGGGGGGGGGGGGAGGGGGGAACTGAGAACTGACTATTGTACGCGAGGCACAATTTGAACATGTACCAATTAACTGTAGCACATGACATTCCTCCAACAGGGTTAGAGCAGCTGCTAAAATATCAGCTGGGGATGTGGGTAGTCCCTACAACCAAGTTTACCTACCTTGTTTTGGTTTAATGATTCCAGACTTTCTTAGTTTTAGTTATTGATACTAAAAAAATATCTTGAATGCTTAGTTTTAGTTTTTTTCCCAAATTCTCCCTGAAAATTTAGTTTTTCTTCAATACCATGTAGAACATTTAGTTAGTTATACTATCAATTGTCTTAGTTTTAGTTAATTTATGTTGCCTCTCAAATTCTGCAATAATGAGACTCCTTAAAAAAAGTTGTTCATGTAGTTTTCCCAAAGAACTTCAAAAATGGCATATTTCTGTGAAAATTTGGGTATTATTAATAAAGTATGGTATTTGTTATGTAGTTTAGAGAATAATTACTTGATGGGAATTTATATTTTCATTTAATA
>WLWI01006013.1_pt1 | contig 10055 bp, 9 predicted proteins | sample 6701501 | NCBI WGS metagenome assembly WLWI01 (sample SAMN12718690, study PRJNA515312) | sponge metagenome | isolation source: marine sponge | host: Mycale hentscheli | place: New Zealand: South Island, Marlborough, Capsize Point | collected 2014-11-01
AGACACTCACAAAAAATCCACTAACAATCAACAAAAATAAAAATGCTTACTCATGCACATCGAATAGAGAATGTGTGCGTTAATTAGAAATCGTACCGCTAAATGTTGTGTACGCGTCAAGTCTTTCGTCCGTTCTAATTTTGGGTAGTAACTTTGGAAGTGGAAAAGCTAAGTATTATATTGTAGGTAGAAAAGGGGGGCTCGAACGACACTCCTCGAGCCCCCTCTAGATCCGCCCCTGCAACCCATCTAAATAGCTGCTAAATTATCAGCTGGCTGTGTGGGGGACTGTGTGGGGGACTGTGTGGGGGACTGTGTGGGGGACTCTTTGTGGTCAATAACTCTAGCCCAAGAGGAAGTATACATTGTTACATCATTTTTCATTTAGTTTCCGTACACTATAAACTTATTAGCTATTGATTTGATGCCAGAGCACTTCATTTGTCTGATTAACTAGTCTGTGGCACTCATGTAAATACTAAGCCAACCAACTGTGATATTCTCCTGAATCAAATGAATATTATTGATTCAGTCATTCTCGGCTAAAATAATCATAATAATAGCAAATATTTATTACACTAACCTGTGACTTCACAAATGAAATATCTTGCCAATCACACTTGACTCTAGTACCTCATGTAATAAGTACTATTGTATATGAGTCAGCGTATGATATGGCGAAATATTTCACCAGAGGTGGGATATCTCACCGGTCACCTACCTAAAAATATCATTGTGAAGATATCTAGGGTGGAATAAATATATATATATAGGAGTTCATCATGGACATATCCTGTGTGAGGGAGACTCCAGCTATGTCAGATTCCAATTCTCTGTCCTGGGTTCTCTCTATAAACAGTACTAGCAATGAAGTAGAGTGTCTGTGTTATGTGGTGACATCTGTTGCCGGAGCAAGTGCAAGACGTCAACCAGAGACATGTGGACTCAGAGTGACTCGATGCAGTACATTCTCTAGTATCACATCCACAGCCACCATTACCAGTTCACCATAGTGTCGGTGCAGCTTCTGTAATAAACATTTTGATTATGGTCTTATTATTACTTCATTGTTAACTTTGTGTACCTGTTTCCATTGCTCTGTTATTGTTAAGTATGAATTCTTTACAACAAACATAAGAAGCAATAACTGATATTGCAAATACATTAATGTACTAAGGTTTAGATAAGTATAGAGGCAAGATTCAGTTCTATCTCGGTGGCTGTTGTTGAGAATCAGAAGCTCTCTATGTCGTGCCAGTGGTTCCGCATTATAACGTCTTGTGTAGAGACCTTCGCCTCAGCGTAGTTGGTAAAGGAAGAAGAAGGGTCTGGTCTGGCGGTCTGGCGCAGAAATACCTGGTAAAGTGATGCTTGATTTTAAGTGGGCTTTATTAAGAGAAATGTGTAGCTTGAAATGTTGTTTACTTGTGTTTATCGGAAAGTTCACTTCTTGAGTAGCTAGGGACATGGAGGTTAAGCTGTGGTTGAATGAAAGGCGAAGATTGATTTTAGTGTATCTGCTCGCGTGGCTGAATACGAGAGGTAAGCGCTCAAGTGGGAGTGGTCACTAGTGTAATCGCTACAGTTAGTTTGATAGCTGGCTGTAGCTGTTACTGAATGAATAGACAGACAGGCTGTAATACTAAGGTATTTATAGTTCTGTAGCACACTGCTATTTGAAGGATTGCACAATTCCTATGTATTAGAGACAGGCATACTTAACATTTGTTCTGAGAGGATAGCTACTGTCACACAATGAGTGGGGATTGAATTTAATGAACAATATTGCTGGAGATAGGCGTTTTATTTTAATGGGTGCAAATACCTCAGTTTTTACTTGAGTACCCATACAAGTGCATTACTTTGCGTTTACGGAAGTTGAAGTGTAGAAAGGAGAATTCTTCAATGTTGAATAATTAAATCTGAATCAATTCAGGTATAATCACTCTCTCGGGTTACCACCTATATAAGGTTAGGGAATGTATCAACATATAGTCAACTTTGCAATATTTATTTTTTATTGTTACAAGTGCTAGTAGCATTGATTTATCGACTGAGGTGGAAATGAAGCACACCTACAATAACTACAATAACATTGAGTTAGTCCAGAATTGGAAAGCAGTCTATAAGAATTATGAGGTGGATTAGAGACTGGGCAGCAGCATCTGTGCAGAGCTATAGGTTTAGAAATGAAGGGGACAGCAATTTCCTGTTTTAGTGTCTACTAAGCATAGGATCCCAAACTATTTACTTCACATGAACTCTACTCAGAATTTCTCAAGCTTGAACAGTGGTAGTTCATCTTTGAAGAAATGACCAGTTGATCAACTTTCGTTTACAGGATTGATGATAAATACCCAATGCATGCGTACTAACTGAGGGCTTATATATGTCCTACAGGGCAAGCTTTCTATATAAATTAATGAATAAATATAAATATAATATATACTTGTATTCAATATGTCACAATATTTTCATTCATAAATACCGCCCATCCCTACTCCTATGTATGTATGTGTGTATGAATGTATACATATGGATGCATACATGTGTGCGTGTGTAATAAGGTAAGATGATATAATGACTGAATTTCCTCAAATTGTCCAAGTGTGGCTTTCAGGAAGAGGTTGGAGGTAGTGAATTATTTGAGGGCATCAGTCAAACAAGGGTGTGAATTGTGAATATAATTTTGGCATGGCAGGTTTGATACAAAAATTTTGGCTGGGGGGGGGGGAATAATTAGAGTTTGAGGGTGGGGCTATATCTTTGAGATGAGTGCAAATGTACGGCAATTTACAAATGGATACTAAATAGCAAATTATCTCTTAAAGTCCTACTTAGTGCTTGTTAGCAGTGAAGATTGTGAGCACTGTTCACCCACTGCCTGTGTATGTGAATATAGCAATACCAGAGAGTTGTGTTGTATTTGCATGACTTTCAGTGAAGGGGTTTGTCTCATTTCATTCACGTCTGTTATTGAGGCTAGCATTCTATCATTAGCTTATGTTTAGGGTGTGGTCAACATTGAAAAGGGGAGGGGCTAGATGAAGTGTGCATTCTGTTCAAAGTGTGTTAGTTTTGTGAGCGGCCTATTTGAAGGTGCGAGTAATTCAAGAAAATTCCATTTAAAAGTATGTAAGACTGTTTTAGTAAAACTTAGTTCAATAGCAAACAATGTATGCATACATACTTACATGTATTGTTTAATGTGTTGTTATGTGCTGCAGTGGGATCCAGCAGTCCTGATTACCATGGCAACCATAGACACTCCCCCATGTCCATGATATTGACCACACCCTATGAACCCCTCGTACAGCCAACATCTGCCATACCTCACAGACTGCCAACAACTGTCATAGAAGTAGAGGAATCACCAGTGTTGTTGGAGACCGCACCCACTGGTGGTACTTCATCTTCTGATATGCCCGTTTCTCCGACACCTTCAAGTTATTGGTCACATGTTTCGTCCATACCTGACAAGCATAGTTTCTCTGTCAGTTTGTTCTCTAGCAATACTGTAGCCATCAGTAACACTACACATGTCCCACCCCCTACCAGCCACACCCACTCTCCCATCACTGCACCACCCGCAACTAACTCATCAACTGTAACCATGGATACAGTATACCATTCACCCCACTCAAGCCACACCCACTTCATCGCAGCGTCTCCCTCACTTAATTATTCTGAGTCTGCCACAAGTAATGGTAGTTTCCACTCAAGCTCCTCCCACCTCCCTGTGACCACATCGACGTATCCCAAATCATCCGGCCTCTCGCTAGAGATCAGATTATTGCTGTACATTGTTCCTCCAGTGGGCGTGGTCTTGTCGTGCGTTGTGTGTGTGTCCGTCATACTCTGCTGCCGGAAATATCGACGGTAAATAACTACGTGTAGTGTTCTGTTGATCAAGTATATTCATTGTAGTCTGTGCATCTTGTATGCTTCACTACCGATACTGCCATATTGAATGTACCTACATGCAACATACACTAATCCACTCTTATCAGGACATGTTGGAACTTAAGGTGGCCAGACCTCAGCAGTAGCCATTACTCTGGGAAAGACCATAGTTTACTTCAAGTAAACATTGAACTAACCCTTTCCAAATGGTTTTAGTATTATTCAACTTTAAGCTCCACCCTCTTTCATTTTCAATCCTCCTCATACACTCTAATTAACCGCTTGCACTTCTGTGGATTGGTAATGATCATCAAATTAGTGAAGTCATTCAATAAGATTTGCTATTAAGTGGCTAACTGTGTCAGGTGTGGAGGTGTCCAGATAAGAGAGGACTGATTAAGTGTGGTTACATAATGTTTAAAGTTAAGAGGAGGAGTGCAAACGAAAGAGGTGGAGCTTAAACTTAAATAGAACTAAAATTAAAACCACTACTTGGAGTAAAGTCCTTCCCAGAATAATGGCTACTGCTGAAATACGGCAGTTTGAAGTCCCAATAAGAGTACTGTAATGCAGAGGATTGAGTTCAGTCTGATATTAATCACACACATTGTGTGTATGTCATTTAGAATGTATCGAGTTCGTCAACATTTGCTGCCTCTGACTAACATAGAAGGCAGTGAGGATTCTGACGATGAGGATAGTTTGGAAGATAACAACCACAGCTTCCAGGTGAGGTGTGGTGAGCACGTGCAGTACATAGGTATTGTAGGTTGCCCCTGCAATTATAATGCAAGTAGCTGATGCTGCTATAGTTGATGGTGTCAGTCAGCTACATGTATACGTGTGCACACACATACACTATACATACTACATATATACATGCATACCATAGTAACCATACATACCATAGTAACCATACATACCATAGTAACAATACATTTGTGACAGGCGCAGGTAGAAACATATTGATGTACAACTAGTCAAGAATGAGATTTTTTTTTTTGCGAAATTGTGAATTGTCACTCACCATACTAGTAGCTAACGGATGTCTTCATTTCGCAACTCACACCCGCACATACAGCTGCCTTTTTGAGCATGCTCAACTTTATGGCTACTTATCTTAAAACACGTTAAGCGTACATAAAATTTGATTTCTACTTTAGCCTGTTATGTTTATCTTTGTGTGTTGTATACATCTTTAGTTAATGTACAGAATGTCTATCTTCTCTCAATGGATTAGTCAATATTAATTAAATATAACATTTAATTATAGACAGTTTTTGTTTCCCGTGTTTACACACAAAGTCACGTCAATGTTGAGGCTGATTACTCAATGTGTTTTAAATTTATAATTATATCAGTACAAATAGCCACAACTAACACTATAAGTGAGTGTGAACTTGTTTCACCACATGCATCAATTAGGCGCTGTATGTGTTAACACACACACATACAGATCCACTCCACCAGCCTCTCCAACAGACCTGTGCTTGCCTTCTCCGAGGATGAAGATTATTAACTTAACTTTTTTACTCTAAGACATTTTGTGTCACAGTTGTAAATTCAGATATCATGTTTATTTTACATGTAAATTTCCTCCTATGTATATTATCAAGAATGAATGCTGTTAGGGACCGCACATGTTGCTAACATGAACTGGAGGACTCCAGAGTCCAGAGTGTGTTTGCGTCGCTGCTCTGTGACTCCTTATGATGTGTATGTATAAGCTCCTAGAAAGGGGCGTGGTCTTAGGATCATGTGGGAGTGTTCTAGTGATCGTATGAAGTATCACCTTCAGACACTCTGGTTTGCCCGGCGTGCGAGATCACCAGGACTTGTGACAATGCATGGGTGTTCACAGGTTCCAGAGCCCTAAGCCACTAGAAGTCAAGGAAACCCATATCTACTGAACCTTTGGCTTGATACACTGTCGTAATTTAATAGTGATAAGTTTCTCTGAAGTAACAATAGCAGAGATACTAGCAGTGTATGCATTACTGATTGTCAGCTCATTCTGTAAACTGTAAGCATTCAGTTGACAAGAAGTCTGAGTGACTATGGCATGTTCACACGTTGTCTTCTCATTGTGATGACTCACAAGACTAGCAGATCTCTTGAAATGCCGTGGATCAATTGACATGCTGTGGATCACATGACTAGGTGACAACATCACATTAGTGTAAACAACTAATATTTCAATGCAGTATTTGTGGGTGGGGCTGTCTCATTGCTACTGGATAATTAATATTACTAAAACACATACCAATATACAATACCCATTGAATTACCTGGAATCAGTTATAGTTACTTTACAACAACAACAACAACAACAACAACAAACGTGTCCATACATACATAATAAATTATAGAAATGCATTGATGGTCATTGACACTCCATATGTAGATATTGAAATATAATAATCCGGTGTTGTAGTCATGGTGATGACATCAGATCTTGTGCACGGCAAGTGTGGACTGACCGCGAGAGCGAATCATAACATTCCTACAAACAACAACAACAACAACAACCCAGTCAACTCAGTGAACTCTGTTACCCTAAATGGGTTGGAAATGAAAGAAAAAAGTTTGATGTGTGTGTGCATGCGTGCGTGTTAGTGATTCTGAGAAAGTGGATATACCTATTATTACATGCCAACACGCACACACATACATACATACAAATTCTCTTGCAATCGCTAGTGGTTATGTGCACCTGGCAGAGCCAGGATGCCTGTGCACTAAGCATACACTGTGAGCCATGCAAGCAAAGCTCCTGGAGCCGGGCTAGGAACTCACAGGAGAACAGACCTTTCCTCACAGCAAGTGGTGTGGGCACCCAAGTCCCACCTGGACCTTTGCTGTTTCATGAGAAAAGGCCTTGAATTTGCACCCCAGCAAATGCCTGGTCCCCAATCACAGCTGGGTGGCTGGTGGGAGGCAGGGGAAAATCAGATGGAAAAATTGCCTGAGTTGGGCTTGAACTCGGGGATCTCAGGCCCAGAGCAAAGGACACAACCACTCCACCACATACTTATATCCACCTATCTGATGTGGGACTTAGTAGCACACGAGATCTCACATGAATTCAGACATGTTGAGGCTCAAGAGCTTACGATGGTGTCTTGATGTCAACATTAACCCGTATGTAGTCTATCAGGTAAGCACTCACTTTGTCTATATCTCAGGTAACTATAACTTCCCACTAAGTGGGTAAATACTGCCAATTACGTGACCAGCAATTCAAATTGTTCCTCCGCTGTAACATTTAACAAAATAGACGGCAGTGAGGCTTATTGTTCCGGTGAGGATAATGATAGTGAAAGTCCAGAGGTCATTCAAGACTGTTGAATGCGATGTCTTTTTCTGTTTGGTTTCTGAACAAAGGCTCCATTGTCTGGTACAGTAAGCTGGACCTAGGAGGTTTAAATAGTGCTGTGTGCAAATTCTACGTAAAAGAAAAGTACGGGAAGGGGTAAACCACAAAGCAAACACAAAAATGCGAGGGTCAAAGTACAAAATGACATACGTGTGTTCACGCATATACTAACAAACAAACATCCCCGATTTTCAATTGTGTTAACCCTGATAGTGTCTTGCTCGCTTGCCAATTATTGTAAGAATAAAACTTCCTGTCTGAGTAGAGACTGTAGCTCTTGTGGTTAATTTGATGTGAATTATGAATAAGTGGCTGGCCTGTCTGCAGTGGGAAGTAGTGTACCAGCTTACAACCAACTATTACTACAACCATCGCCGTATGGGTGCTCACAGGGTACTAATCTGCTAACTTATTTCCACTAAACTGAATCTTTCGGTTTAGCGATCCCGCATCATTCAAGGAAGTTGTCTTAAAAACTTACTGTTATACTCAACACTGTGAGTTTTTTCAAGTCGCAAATTGTAATGGTGAATGGTTACTATGGTATTGAAACCCTTTACCAGATGTAATAAAAAAATTGGCCTTTCAAAGGCTATTGGTAATTGAGATAGTCAGTCACTACAGAAAATATCAGTACTCAGGGAATTGAGGTAAGAAAGTGGTTCTGTATTTGTTAGCTAAAGTATATAATGGTCACAACGGCTACGTACTTATACTTTTAGATAGATTCTACTGCAGTGTTTGTCTGTGCACGGGCTCTAAAAAGAAAAACTGCTTTATACTTAATTTAGCCGAGAACGACTGAATCAGTTTAATTCTAGTCTCTGGTGATCATTCATCTGTAGAGATGACCTGCTCCTGCCTGACCAGGGTGGGGCCTCAGGTCTGTAGCATAGCAACCGCCTGGGTTGATAGTGGACAGAGATATTCAACACGGAAGACAATTAACTCTTCAAACTTACAACCACCACCATACATACATTGTCTAACTAGCAGTCTTTCTTCTGAACAAACTAACTAGCAATGCATTTTCATGTGCACATCAGACTAGTACACACACACACACATACATATACATATACACACACACACATATATACACACACACACATATATACACACACACACACACACACACATATACACACACACACACACACTCACCCATGGTCAGACTCCACCACGATGACTGGTAGATCATTAGCTTCTGTGTTGTGTTTGAGTTTCTTTGCCTTCTCTGCTAGTCCACTAACTAAACCAGACATGTCCTCCTTCAGGGAACCCTGGGCTATTAGCAACACACAAACATACATACAAAAACACACACATACACATACAAACATACAGTAGAACTTCAGTTACCTAAACACTTCAGTTAGCCGAACACCCAAGTCTAATAGTAGCACGTGCAGACATGAATAATTGTTTGACCAAACCTCTTCAGTGTAATGTTTCCTATGGTGTTCAGTTATAATGTATTTCCCGTGGTGTTCAGAATGTATTGGTCTACTGATGTGCCCAGCCCAAAGAGAATAGAAAAATGCAGGAAAAACAAAACAAACTAAAAACAACAAACAAAACCTGTGTGTTCAAGTGTATGTATGTGCGTGCGTGTCTGTCTGTGTGTATGTGTGCGTGTGTGTAGTAGCTAAAGTCAGTCTGTGTTGTGATTACAGTGTAGGTGTTGGAATTGATATTGCATTCCAGAGTTGCTATAGTGAATGAAACACAGGTGTGAACCCTCAGTGATACTATACACTAGATCAAGCAATGAAAGTGGTAGATTTAGCTAATTGTTGTCTAAAAGAAGTAGCTAAACATGCAGGAGGCCCTCACATGCAGGAGGCCCTCATCGGTATATAGTTTCAACATAATACTCTTGAATTCCAGCACTCATTAACTTTTCAGCATAAAGAAAAAAAAACTACTGCGGTCAGAAAAAGAAATTATTTGCTCATGTGAACGCGACGTGACAATAGGGGCGTGACAATAGGGGCGTGACATACAAAAGCTTGAACCCATGCTAAGCTAACAGCTTACTTTTCTAAAAAATCAGCCCAAAATTTGAAAATGTAAGCAAGGTCTTAAATCGTCATTCTGAGCAAGTTCATACCTAAATCAGTTCAAGTTAATTGTCCAGCTTTGCCGTCAACTGCCCATGGGTATTCCTGAGAGGTCCCACCCACTTATATGGGTGTGTACTATAGACTATAGTCATATTGTCAAATGAACCCAAAATAGCCGAGAACATGCATTTGTGACAACATCTGGGGGGTGCAGGGGACGTAGCCCCCTGAATAGCAAAGAGGGTTATGGGGAGTGAAGCCCCCATTTTGGGTGTACCAGTCATGTGACTACAAACACAAAAGACTAGCATGACTATTCAACCACAAGGAGGGTTACCTGCAGTGAAAGTTATAAATTTAATAAATTTCAAAATTTCTATGGGACATCCCACTGGACTTTTGTATTGTCCCATGGGACAATCGACGGCGTTACTGGACAACTCTCGTGACTACTTTAACCCTCTTGCGTATGCACGCAAAGTGTTACTAACTGGTTCCTACACACTGGATAGTTGATCAAACACTTCCAGTTTTACAATATCCAACTATTGAAAAAATAGTCACCAATTCTATTCCCTACAACTAACTAGTGGTGCGCTCGAATAGCGCAAATGCATGGCGAGCGAGCAGACTCTTTTTACAGAAAAATAGGACAGAAATTACATCTAACTGTAGTGCACAGTATAACCCTTTCCATTCTCAGTTAGCAT
>WLWI01006014.1_pt1 | contig 10054 bp, 7 predicted proteins | sample 6701501 | NCBI WGS metagenome assembly WLWI01 (sample SAMN12718690, study PRJNA515312) | sponge metagenome | isolation source: marine sponge | host: Mycale hentscheli | place: New Zealand: South Island, Marlborough, Capsize Point | collected 2014-11-01
ACTCTTCAACAACTTCTTCTATCATAGCTATACTTCAGTTTTCAATTCTGTGGAGTCAAAGCGACACACAGAAATTGTGTTTCTTGATTTTGCCAAAGCCTTTGATTCAGTCCCCCACAATGAACTTTATCTAATCCAAAAAACTCCGAAATAAGGTCAAACTCTCTACAAAGGCCAAAGGGTTCGTCCCCATGCATGGCTGTTGTTCGGAGGTTCGACTGTATTACCAATAGGTTTCTAGACAACTATAACAATGTTTGCTGTGTTGAAGAAGATAGGATCGTTGGACTTCTCCAATAGTGAAGGTTTTGTAAAGGATGAGAAAAGAAAACGTTTATCAGCGCAAAGGTCTGGCTATTCATCGTGTCAAAACTTTTCAAACTGTGATGTCAATACTGGGGAGGGTAAGAGTTTCCTCAACGTAGCAACCGCTGTTATACACAATGTTAGGAGCAAGATGAGCTGCAGAGAATCCCACATTATGACGTAGTCTCGCGTAGCCAGACCCTTTACCAATCGCTGCGCGGGAAAAGGGTCTGGTAAACTGACATAGAGCAGTTTGTTCTTGCTTAGTCAGCAAGTGGTTAACTGTGGTTCAATTAGTGTGGGTGTAAATCGTTAAATATTTTCAGGCGCGTGAATTGTACAGATCAGTAGGCAGAGTTCGTTCTGTATTGCCATGAAGAAATGTTACTTGTGCAAAGCAATGCTGGGAAATGCTGCCGGTTAAAAATTAATGGCACTTTGATACTGATTCTTGGCTAGCATTATTCACCTTTAAGCATGACAAAAACCTAAGGTACCATGGCATATACAATGGCCTGTGCACAAAGCAACAACTAAGCGAAATTTCCAACTCCAGATATCTTAAAAAAGCTAGGCCAAGTCACTGCTTAAACTAATGGCATCACCTAAAGGAAGAGTTTTGACACAGCTGTTGGAGAGTTGTTGTGCACAGAAATACTATACGCGCAAAAGTTTTAGCAGTCTTACTTCACAGGATATTACGTCACCTATTGTTTGCGGTCTCCCCAATTAGCGAGGGGAACTGAACAAACTGCTCAATGTCAGTTTACCAGACCCTTTTCCCGCGTAGCGATTGGTAAAGGGTCTGGCTACGCGAGACTAAGCCAATTTTATGACAAATTCAAACTCCATTGCAGAAGATTTAATTTCTTTCAATATTAACTAGTGATGTACTTCAGCACAAATGGCGAGCCATTGCCCACAAGGTAGAGTCTGATAAAAGCTGATTACCAAAAAAAGTAACAATAAGGCTACATATTTAGATTGTCTTACAGAAGGCATCACTCAGTCTTTTTAGTTCAGTAATAACAAGTAGCTATGTAGCCATTGACTATAGTAGTGATAGTTTCATCTAAATGACCTATGTCCCCGACAAAAGCAAGCTACTTAAAACGGCAGTTTTTAGTAGGGGTTTCAATGACGTATGGTAAGGGGTTTCAATCCCATAGTAACCACTCGCAGCAACTATTTGAATTGAAAAAATAAATAAATAAAACCTGCATTTCTAAGGAATTACCTCACAGTTTATAGTCTTACCCTAAATGGTAATTTGCTTACTACAGCAGTAGCTGAAAAAGCAGTATAAAGGCAGCTAATATGCTTATTAGGTAGTTGTGCTATTCTTTAGCTAAGCAGTAGCTATAACACTCTACACTTTCATATACATTTGATATATCGACACAAGACTTACTTCGTGCTTTGATCCTAAGTTTTTTAGACATAACTGCATTTGCACAAAATCAGATATGTCAGACACAACCTTTCAAATGGCTAAACAATTGATGATACAGGTAAAGATCAAGGATTCTGTTTAGAGGAGAATGGGGATGGGGTCGACCACCAAGCAAACACAAAAATGTAATGACTTACGTACGTCCAAACATACATAAACAGGCAAACATCCCCAATTCTCAATTTGTTAACACTGTAAGTGTCTCGCTCGCTATGCTCGCTCGCCAATAAGATTCAATAAGTAGCTGGTGTTACAGCTCTGTTTTCTAATGTGTACCTTCTTGTCAGATCAAGTTACTTAACAAATAGACCTGAGGTATTTATTATTTTTGAGAACTGGCCCGAAATGTGTATTCACTTTAAAAATATGAATACCATAGACCTGGTAAACTTAGTGGCTAGCTTCAGCACCAATAGCTAGTGAGCTAGCCTGCATGTACTTATAGTGGCTAGCTTCAGCACCAATAGCTAGTGAGCTAGCCTGCATGTACTTATAGTGGCTAGCACCAATAGCTAGTGAGCTAGCCTGCATGTACTTATAGTGGCTAGCTTCAGCACCAATAGCTAGTGAGCTAGCCTGCATGTACTTATAGTGGCTAGCTTCAGCACCAATCTGCATGTACTTATAGTGGCTAGCTTCAGCACCAATAGCTAGTGAGCTAGCCTGCATGTACTTATAGTGGCTAGCTTCAGCACCAATAGCTAGTGAGCTAGCCTGCATGTACTTATAGTGGCTAGCTTCAGCACCAATAGCTAGTGAGCTAGTCTGCATGTACTTATAGTGGCTAGCTTCAGCACCAATAGCTAGTGAGCTAGCCTGCATGGCTAGCTTCAGCACCAATAGCTAGTGAGCTAGCCTGCATGTACTTATAGAGGCTAGCTTCAGCACTAATAGCTAGTGAGCTAGCCTGCATGTACTTATAGTGGCTAGCTTCAGCACCAATAGCTAGTGAGCTAGCCTGCATGTACTTATAGTGGCTAGCTTCAGCACCAATCTGCATGTACTTATAGTGGCTAGCTTCAGCACCAATAGCTAGTGAGCTAGCCTGCATGTACTTATAGTGGCTAGCTTCAGCACCAATAGCTAGTGAGCTAGCCTGCATGTACTTATAGTGGCTAGCTTCAGCACCAATAGCTAGTGAGCTAGTCTGCATGTACTTATAGTGGCTAGCTTCAGCACCAATAGCTAGTGAGCTAGCCTGCATGGCTAGCTTCAGCACCAATAGCTAGTGAGCTAGCCTGCATGTACTTATAGAGGCTAGCTTCAGCACCAATAGCTAGTGAGCTAGTCTGCATGTACTTATAGTGGCTAGCTTCAGCACTAATAGCTAGTGAGCTAGTCTGCATGTACTTATAGTGGCTAGCTTCAGCACCAATAGCTAGTGAGCTAGCCTGCATGTACTTATAGTGGCTAGCTTCAGCACCAATAGCTAGTGATGAGCTAGCCTGCATGTACTTATAGTTCATGGAGTTATATAAACATTTCTTTGTATATGAATGAATAAAGAGGCTATAAACTTTAACTTGTCTTTAAGTGATTTTATTAATTCAAATTCTAGTTTCTCACCTCTAGTTTTATGAAGCATGCATTCTATGAAGGGTGAGGAAAGCTCAAGTGTTTAGGTCTGCCCAAAGCCTATGTGCTTTGCAAGTGGCAAACCAAATAGTCATCGATTTCATTACTCATCTTGTCCGTATTACATAGTTCATACATACATACATATATACATACATACATACATACATACATATGCATGCACTCATGTACATACATACATATATGTTGTATGAGCCCTCCTTTTTTGAGAATGAGCCCTTGTATTTAGCTACTTTATTTCTCACCTGTTACGGTTTGGTAAAGCATCGTCACCTCCTGGTAGGTAAAATGTTGTCACATTCAGTAGAAAGTGCTCATTAATTCTAAAAAGCGGTATGCAATAGACGATGGAAGGTGGCGTAGGTTTAAAAAAGGATGGTGAAAATATGAAAGAGAAGGTAAAAGGCAATTAATTGTAACTAAAAAGCGGGTGGAATTGATGAGTAAAGGCGGGGGTTAGTTCCAAAAGGAAGGCGAAAGTACGAAATAGAAGAAGTACGAAATAGAAGACAAAAGTTTCTCAAAGTAGGACCGAAATTCAGAAGCAGGAGAGATAGACAAAGTAAAAGGGGATTCCATGACTCAAGAAGAAGAGCTGAAGAAAGGAAAGGTGGGTTATAAGAAAAGCTCAGATAGTTCAGAAAAAAGAGAGCAGGAGAGGAAAACGTATGTAACCTTGACCAATGGTAGAGAATGTTAACTGAGCAAGATAACTTGTGCTACTGCATTCTTACTTTGCAATACGTCAAGTGCCACAATGTGGCGGGGTACTTGCTAGTAAATGTATAATAGCAATAGTTCGTCGTTGTCTACCTCGTCCTCCAGTAATCGCGATCCTAATGAATATATTGCCTATACTTATTGATATGCTGAGTCAGGAAGTTTACTGTTTGTCAGTAGAGCATGTCTTTAGTAATCCTGGACAGAATAGTTTAGTGGTTTTTACTTATTCAATTTTGTCTTCATAGTTGAACTTGAAAATTATATATACTACTTTCATCAATAGCTAAAATGTCTTTGTACATTATTTTCATTTTTTTTCCATGATTAACTTACTTATTCACTCTTTTTCCATGATTAACTTACTTATTCACTCTTTTTCTTTATTCAGCAACTACATTTGAACTAATTTATTCCTTCCTGATTTTAGCAGTGCATTCATTTCAGTTCTGGACAGTCACATTATATTGCTAATTATGGTGTAATTTTGTAGGAAATTATAGCTATTTCACCCTTTCTTGAAAAGAGCCCTCCCTTAAAATATCCTAGATCTGTCCCTACAAGTTGTAGAGAATAATAGGAATGGATAAAACTCTTATTTTACTGCATTCCTAATTGCAAGAGGTAGTACATCAAGTGCCACTGTGTGGTGTGTACTTGCTAGTTTCCTATACTAGTGATGTGCTTGAGCACCAATGGCGAGCAACCCTAAAGCTACACTATTATTATATGATTGATTTTAACTTCTAACACTCAAAGCTACTAAAAATAAGGTCGGGTTTTTAAATTACGTTTATGCGGTAAAGGTATTTCAATGCCATAGTAACCACTTGCCGCAACTGTTTGAATTGAAAAAACAACAACAACAACAAAACAATACACGTTATTTGAACGTTTTCTTTGTGATATTCTTAGCTAAGTAGTAGCTGTAACCCACAATACTTTCATACAACTGGACATACCTACACAAGACTAACCTTCGTGGTTAGTCTAGTGGACAATGAATTTTCAAGTAAATACTGTTGCGTATGGCTTATAACCTTGACAAAGTGCGCACTGACTTACCACCGCCACAAACTCAAATAGAAATGGAACTCCTGTAGGTTTTCAAGGTTTTAACTGCACCCATGAAAGAATTCAAAACGATAAACAATTCAATTTCTAGGGTGATATGGGTAATGATCGATTAACCAAAGGATTCTGTTTAGTGAAGTTTGGGACGGGATCGACCACCGAACTATCACAAAAATGCCAGAGTCAACGTACAAAAATGACACACGTACGTCCAAACATATATATAAACAAATATCCCTGATTTTCAATTGTGTTACCCCTGTAAGTGTCTCACTCGCTTCGCTCGCCAATTATATTATACATTACTAACAAGTACCATGCCACTACATGGCGCTCCATGGCGCTTGATGTTCCAATTTTAGCAAATTAACAATGCAACATATCCATAGTTTCCCTCTGCTGACTCCTTTATTCCTGAGCTATCTCAGGTTTTCTCATGACTCTCAACTCATGGATTCCCTTCTCCTCCTTTGTCTATCTCTCCAGCCCCTCATCTCTGTCATTTCTGTGTATTTTCTTTCACTTCTTCATTGAAGTAGTTACATCAGTTAGCATTTTCTCACTCTTGCATTCTCCTGCTTCTCTACCTTTCTTCAACAGGTCAACACACATTCCCATCAGTGTTAATAAGTCACTCCAGGCTGCACTTCAAGTGCTGGGTATGGATGATTCAATGGTAAGTATGCGTGATATGGAGACAACGAGGGTTCGAGTCTCACACGGTACCTTATTTCTCTCAGGCAAAATGACTCTCCACTTTTATGGAATTCCTAAAGTGCATAAGATTGGAGTACCATTGAGGCCCATAGTATCGTTTATCAATTCAGGATCCTGGGGTGTTTCCATGGTTTCCAGAAACTAGTTAGAGAAATTTGTTTTGTGTGTGTGTGTGTGTGAGGGTGTAATTTTAGTCCCAAACACGCTCCCATCTACAATAGCTTCAACTTTGTCTGTGATAAATGATGCTTTATGTCCTAACATTCAGTTCTTAATGAACATCCTGGCCGTGCTTCATGTGACCAGTTGTGAGGTTGAAAGAAATATTTCAGCATTAGGCCGGCTGAAAACGCCATTACAATCCACAATGAGCCAAGACTGATTGTGTGGACTTCCATGCATGTATATTCACAATGATATTTCTGTTAATGTTGCTTATATAGTTACCAAATTCACCAGGTAATCCAAGAAGAGAAGAACGAAACTCTCCACTGTGTTGTTGTAATCACTGTTGTTTTTAAAAATGTTTTTTACATATATACAATTTTGAAGAAAAAAAATTAATAAAAAAGGTTGTGGTTTTATATATAAAGCAGTCAGAAACTAGCCACTCAATCCTTCACTGCTTGGTACATCAAAAAAGAGAGAAACTGCATCAATAGAGAGGTTGGACCACTGCCCAATAGCTATTGTTCAATGTTAGCCTCAAGAAACAATCACTTGCCGTGAGGCTAGGTTATCATAATAACTTTGAATAAACATGTTAAAGCAAAACGCCACTCTATGCTCTTTCATATGCACTATTTCACTTTGTAACCTGATGAAGGGTACCATTTGGTACTTGAAGCGTTATTTATATTAACTTAGACTAGTGCAGCTATTATATTAAAATATGATTGTACCTAGTCACTCAGGACTTTTCAGAATTAATTTTCCCAGTCTGGCTCACCCTGTGTGCTCAAATGAAACACTAGTGTTGTATTATAGCAAGGTGGTCAGTCATTTCATTAAATTTTGATGTTATTGTTACATATAGTGATGCAGCAAGGTGGACAGACTGTTTCAAATTTGGGACGTGTGAAAGTCTTAGATAAGAAAGAATCTTCCAACACTTACAAGAAAGTAAAAACTTGGCCAATTAGTGATTTAAAAGTTGTCGATTGTCACCAAGATGCTGCTGAATTGGATTTTAAATTTGACCGGCAAATTTTCAAGTGGGTGGTAGTGAATACTGCTGACAAGAGGCCTTTCATATTGAGTTTGTATAGGGTAAGTGTAGTTATCAATAGTATTATTGTAGAGATCTTACATATTGAGTTTGTATAAGGTAAGTGTACTTATCAATAGTATTATTATAGAGACCTTTCATATTGAGTTTGTATAGGTACATTAATTATTTGCTTAAGAGTGGCATACATTTTCAATGGAAGGGCTGATCCGCCCAATCTATGTATTATTACTACTACTGCAATATACCAATAGTTATGTTATTTCTATAGGTGGTACGTAAACACTATGGACTCCTGCAAATTCGCTTTATGAACTTTGAAAATTTAAAACTTGGTAAGTTATATATATATGTATAGGTTACACCACAGCGTAGGGCTTGGTATGGGATATACACAATAAAAGTCCAAAGGCCTGAGGATGGTGTATATCCTATCCTGGCCGAACATGGAGTGGTGCAACTGATTTGTACCCATGGCTCTAGACTATAGGAAATGCATAAGAACTAATTTTTGATTTGACAGTTCACTTATTCACCTCCGAGAAGGTGGGTATAAAATATATTCACCATGAATTGAACAATCTAATTGGATGATTTGAAAGTACATATACCATGATTCAAATATAGTTATTCCATGCTAGATATCTTCACAATGTTATTTTGAGGTAAGTGACCTGTGAGATAACTCCACGTTATCACATGGTGTTATCTCACGGCTGTACTGGCAAGCTCATTACCCTAGTAGTTATAGCAACAGGCCTGGTGTACCAGTTTTCTGGGTTTTTAGAGCTACCTTCCTCTAAGTAAAGCCCAACCAGCTTCTAAAATATCAGCTTGGGGTGTGGGGAGCCCCTAGAGAATTTTACTGCCAACTTCACACATGTGCGTAGAAACTTTTCGCTTGTAGCTTCACTACCGATATGCTCTCACTCCAAATTTTGGCTGTATAGGAAGATTATGTGACCAAGAGTAAGCTTACCATAATATTCAAATTGTTTCAACATTCCTATTTAAAAAGTTATTTCACAAACAATTACACCAAGAAATTGCGTGGGCTAGATGGGTCTTTACCCTTAAGTACAAACTACTGCAGTGAAGATATCTAGCGTGGAACAAACCATTTATTACACTGTCAGAGTAATATGGAAAGATATTCCATTCTCAGGCTTTAGTTTCACTCGGCCTGTGGCTTGTGAAAATATATAATTAATTTCTCGTGAAATATTTAGCCATATCACACTCTGACTTATGTGATAAGTATTGTATATATAGTTTAAGTGGTGTATATGTCTTATTTATTCCACAGAATCAGTTCAATCACCCAGGGGCATTGATGTGAAGACAGAAGCTTTGGAAGACACTGAAGAAATCTTAGATCAAGGTTAAAACATTTTTTCTCCTTCTACTTTTAGCTATCAGTTGTAAATTTTAGAGTCATGGCAATAATTAAGCTGAGAATGGCTCATAATTTCATTGTTGATTATTTATTATTATTAATTGGCGAGTGAGACACTATAAGGGGTAGCATAATTTAAAATTGGAGATATCTGTGTGTATAGATATGTGGACGTACATATGTCATTTTGTACTTTGACCCTCGTTTTTTTTTTAGTTTGCTAGAAGGTTGAAAACTTGTCCCATATTTCACTAAACAAAATCCTCTGGTTTTTTAAATCTTACCCTTAATCAAAGGAAATTTTATTTACCCTTTTGAATTGGGTTATAACAATGTATAGGATTTTTTTTGTTGTCGTAATTAGGTCTTACAAACTTACCCGAGTTAATTTTAATTGGTGGCGGTAATAAGTTATCTTGATCTTTGCATAGTTATACACCTTACGCAATGGTATTGTTCTACTTGAAAAAAACTTCATTGTGCAATAGTCAGAAAGAGAATGCCAAGTAAGTCTTGTGTTGGTATATCCAGTGAACAAGTGTGTGTGAAAGTGTTGTGTGTTATAGCTACTGCTTAGATAAAGAAAAGCGCAAAAAATCTTGAAGTAAACTAATACCATATCAGCTGCCTTCACATAGCTTTATTTATATAGGCTGACTACAGCAGTAAGCAAGTCTTAATTTGTCCTTAGAAATGCTTTTTTTTTTTTCTTCATGTCAAACAGTTGCTGCGAATGGTTACTATGGCATTGAAAATTCTTTATGATACATACAAAATTTGGCTGTTTTTTTTTTTTAGTAGCTGGAATGCTTTTTGTCAGGAACTACTGGTCATTAATAATAACTTATTGTAGATAAATAGATTCTACAGAAGCTATTACTGCTACAGTAGGAGACAAAATAAAGTTACTTTGGAAAATTGAAGTAAGAATGTGAATTCATGTTTGTTCAACTGCTACATACTTGTATGGTATGTGCCCCCCTTTGCCTGGACCTCTACTTGTGTAAATTAGGTAAAGCATTTTCTTATGTTGTGCACAATGGGTAGGAATTTCTAGTGTGGATCAATTCAGCAGCTTCACTTCTTATGCGGGAACTTTTACCACTAGACAAAGCATAAAATGAACTATAAGAGCCTGGGAAGAACTACTGCAGTACCTTGAAATGGCAAGTGCATTTTGACTTCAGTGTGCTACTAAATTTTGACTGCAGTCGCTTGCCATTTGTGTAGGAGCACACTACTAGTAATAGCTAGTGATGTGCTTTAGCACAAGTGGTGAATGAGCCATTATGCATAAGTATTCAAACAACAGAATTGCTGAAGCTTTTAGAATTAATATAAGTTGATTTATTGTCATTACCTTGATGACCTTGACTGGTACTCTGTCCACTGGTAGTGATGACCTTGACTGATACTCTGTCCACTGGTAGTAATGGTCTTGACTGATACTCTGTCCACTGGTAGTGATGACCTTGACTGATACTCTGTCCACTGGTAGTGATGACCTTGACTGATACTCTGTCCACTGGTAGTGATGACCTTGACTGATACTCTGTCCACTGGT
>WLWI01006015.1_pt1 | contig 10054 bp, 4 predicted proteins | sample 6701501 | NCBI WGS metagenome assembly WLWI01 (sample SAMN12718690, study PRJNA515312) | sponge metagenome | isolation source: marine sponge | host: Mycale hentscheli | place: New Zealand: South Island, Marlborough, Capsize Point | collected 2014-11-01
ACACCACACACCCCCCCCCCCCCCCCCCCAGCGAAAAATCCTGTATGAATCTCTGCATGAGCTTATAGGGTAACTCAATTGTACCAATAATGAGTTATCCTCTCTCCACTGTTAATTGATGCATTGTAAGAATCTAACTATGGGACATAGTGTATTGCTGACTATTGTTCAATTCTTCTGCTGAGAGGTAGACCACTCATCAAATCACTCCGTTACTTGAGGATAGGAAGGAAATCATTTATCAGATTATAGTGAATGATTAAAAGTGCTACTCATCATTATTCTATCCATACACACTTTGTGGGTGCACAGAACAAAAATGAAGACATACATTCTATCCATACACACTTTGTGGGTGCACAGAACAAAAATGAAGACATATGTTCACAAGATATAAATGTTAGTATAGTATGGACCTGTTAGTGATGCAGTTAGAATTTGGCAGTTTTGGTATTCCTTCTTATTTCTCTGGTTGAATTTTAGCACTGGGTTGCGTGAGCACTGACAAGTTATCATCCTTGTCATGTTGTGTTACTAGGATGTTTCACGGCTGGCTGTTTAGGCATGTACTGTTCATCCAACTCAGATCCCAATGAGTCTAATTTAATCTTGCATATATATGGGTTCACTAGGTCTGCTCTTATCTCATGTTGCAATTATCTTAGGGCCAGTGATAGACAAAATGAGTAGTAACTCGAGTTAATGTGTTTACGACTTGGTTTAAAGGACCAAGATATAGCTTACAAGCTTGAAAATTTACTGATTACTTTGTCAAGAATAATCAGTATTATGGATAAAAATTTTATATGTAAATTGATATTAGAAGAAGCCAGGTGAACGCTAATTATGCATAAACAGTTTTGAAAGTTTTATCCACCACATGATTTGATGTCATGGAAGTATTTACAGAACACACTCGTTTGCCAGAACTGCAACAGATGGCTTTTTTTTCCAACTATGAGAGTCTTAGTATACCTTCAAAGTCTTGACTAGATTTCAACAAGTGGAGCCCCTTCATGTTTATATCCAAGCTCTTTCCTGGCTCACAGATAATAAACAACTTAATGGCAAATTATCTCGTTCGTTCTAACAGCCAATTGTTAATTATAACTTAATCTGATGTTTCGACTCCTTGCTGTAGTCCTCTTATAACAGCCACTATTGGCTGATAGAACCAGAAAATTTGCTGTTATTGTGATTATTTGTTTTTTTGAATTAAGAAAGAACTTACCAGAAAAAAAAAGGTCTAATTGATAAGATGGAAAGTGGATACTCAGTTGTGGCTGATTGTGGTTTTGATATTGCGGTGTCAAAGGAGTAATCTGAACAGCCCACCATTTCTACAAGGAAGCAAAACAAACCCAACTTTTACTGGCCGAATAATTACATTCCATCTTTACCTATCACCCTGCTCCTCAAATTATTGTTGCTACTATATTTAGCTTAAAATAAGATCAGCTTTCTTTCCTTTTACCGATTTTGTTTTCTCTCTTCTTGTTACAGGAGTATACCAGTCAGTAGCAACATGCATGAATGCATTTGCTTTGGTATTACTGGCATGTTACAGCAGAGTATATTACAGGGATAAACTAATTATATCACCTCTGAAATATTAGCCTAGTTTCATATTACTATCACTACATAGCATAAACTGTGTATGTGTGTGTGTGTGTGTGTGTTTGAGCTGGCCAGTTTTGTCCAGTTACAGATGTACATCCCATGTGATTTGTACATATGTGTGTGTGTATGTGTAGTTGGTGGTGCATGTACAAGTATGTGAGTTTGTAACAGTGTTTATATATGGATGGACTCAAAGTCTAAGGAAGTGTTTGTGCAAGCTGCTTATCTTGTATGGCTTGGGTTTGCCATAAAAGGGCAACAATAATTTATAGACAGCAGCAGGCTGTGACTGAGGTTAACATTAACACTGACTCACACCTATTATCCATTTAGGACATCTAGAATATTCATTAGTCTAACATGTGTTTGTGACAGAACATGAAGTATTTTCTTTTCATGTATCACTGGTGGGTGGCAGACCTGTAAATTTTGAGGGTTGGTACGAAGGGATGAGGAAGGGGCTGAACACTACTTTAGTTAAATGTTGCTATCAATTTGCCCTCACTAGAGTCCTTGTGAAAACTGAGCTTTCTCTAGGTTGATTCAAGTATTCCAACTCAAAAACCCCACAAAATACAAATTGTCCCCCATGTCATCAATATTGAGCTTTCTAACAATGCAGAGTTTGTGGGGTATGACTATGAGTGTTTTTTATAGAAAGTTCTAATAAAAACACTCACATAAAGTAACAACACCTAAGTTTCATGCAGTGCTTAGGCTCCATTTTTTCTGCCGTGCATGAATAGCAGTGTGAATTCTTACCACAGCTACACTTCTACCTTAACTATACCGTTCATATCATTTCCCTCTAGGGCTTCGTTGTTGGTGGAAGGGGCTGGAATTTTACGTCACCAGAGAAAGTTTCTTTCCCCCCCCCCTCCCCCCCAACCCTAAGAAGTCTGAATATAAATTTATATTGTAATTATAAACGATATCTAAGAGCAAATTTTTTTTATTTACAAAAAAAAATGTAACTCAAAGTATTGTGTGAAAAGTTTGTCTTCTCCTTGTATGCTTCATATTGGTGATGTAAAGCTCATGTCATAATTTACATCCTAATTGTGTATAACTTAAAGTTCTGGTGGAATGCATGTGTGGGGATATATGAGGTTTGTAAGGAGATTATTGATCTACTCCGTAAGACAATTAAGGGAGCTCTTTTCCTCCCAATTAATCATCACTTGGACAAAAACCAGTTACTTCAATAGGAAGTGGTTAGTGTTCTCTAAGGTAGTGCTGACTCAGTTTATTTAGTTTTGAAGTGGGTTTGTGTTATCCAAAGCTATAAACATCCTGTCCCATATACATGTCAATATGTAGGTTGACTAAGAAACTTTCAATGGGCACTGACACAAATGGTTCCATGTTCACTCTACATGTATTTCATTGGTTTAATGAAGCGATGCAAGGCTGTTAGGAAAGCCTTGGTGATTATAATAATATGTAGCTCAAAAGGTTCACTTTTACCACCACACAGATAAAAACACTCTTTCTTTTTCCTTTTTTTCCTTTCTTTTTTTTTTGTTCTTCAATCTTGATCCGGAGTGACTCTGCATTATTAAATTCCTAAACTTGTGATATGCACATTATACATCTATTCAGGATCACTGTCAGAATTCTGAGATTTATGTGCTGTGGTGAAGCTAATGAATAATGTCCCACCCAACAGCTGTGTAGTGCCAGATAGCTGATGACAATTAATTGCTGGGTGATTTTATGATAAAATAATGTTTAGTTAACTCACTCATCATTGCTGGATAGGACTAGTCTGATAAAATTGTGTGTGTGCGTGTGTGTGTGTGTGTGCGTGCGTGTGTGTGTGTGTGTGTGTGTGTGTGTTGTTGTTGTTTTTTGTTGTTTGTTTTTTTGTTGTTGTTTTTTGTTTGGTTGTTTGGGGGGATAAGAAGCCATTGTTTACCTGGCTGGAAGTGTAACTATTTCGTCGTGTTAATAGATTAAATTAGTATACTATAAAAATTACATTTTGTTTCTGTGTGTTATGATGGATATTGGTACTTTTTGTTGTTGAGATTATGCTCTTAATCTACTCTCACTACATTAGTAATTGCATGTGTGCACACGTAACGTATACATACGTAAACATTCACATGTAATGTCTAGTGTTATGTTATGAACACAAGTAACATATTATTCCTGCTCATGTTTGGCAAACATGACATGTTTAAGCTTCAACTTATGTGGTTATAATAGAATTCACATTGTGCAATCCCAGCTATAAATTGTGTGTTAGGTACAGGTATGTGTCATTCATAGTGCATACAGCAAGTATGTGTGTAGCAAATTTTCTTATTCTAACAGCCAATATCATGCTAATTAAAACTTAACCCAAGTAATGTAGTGTACTGTATAAGCATAAATCCATCTTATTATTTGACAATGAATAGGCAGTGAGTATGGAATATCATAATCACAAATTATTACTACAAAGTACCCATTTAGACATTATTGCCTTTGGTAAAAGTTGCTTGAGTTTATTACGACTGAAATTATTTTGGTCAAGCAATAAAGAATTACAAAAAAAAAAATTAGCTATGTACATGATATGTGCAATAAAGTTTTCCATTATAATATTTTTGATAAAGCCATCCAACTGTGGTGATCTTTCTTCCTCTTTCATTTCATTTTGTTTTTTTGTTGTTTTTTTTTGTTGCAATACATGAGCTTATAGGGTAACTCAATTGTATCAATAACGAGTTATCCTCTCCACTTTGAATTGATGCATTGTAAGAATCTAATTATGGGAAATGTTGAATTGATAATAATTGTTCAATCCTTCTGCTGAGTAGACCACTCAAACAGGTCATGTTTGCCAAACATAAGCAGGAATACGTATGCAACTTGTATTGGTGCACAGAACAGAAATTAAGAAATTTGCACAAAATATACAAGTTCTAACACAGTGGACCTGTTTATGATCCAGTCAGCGAAGAGCAATTACCCATCACGCGGGCGGCGCCGCAGAAGGGGGAATCCCAGCTGGTCACAGGCGTGGGCCAGGCGCGGGCCAGGCGCATGCGCAAACTGACCAGCTGGGACACCTGATAGCCGGCCCAGTTCCTGCCAAACATGAATAGATAGGATCTAAGGAACCAACCAAGTTGTTGAAGCGACTAGAGTTAACTGATTTTGTTTTCTCTCTTGTTACAGGAGTATACCAGTCAGTAGCAACATGCATGAATGCATTTGCTTTGGTATTACTGGCATGTTACAGCAGAGTATATTACAGGGATAAACTAATTATATCACCTCTGAAATATTAGCCTAGTTTCATATTACTAACACTTGTACATAGCATAAACTGTGTGTGTGTATGTGTGTGTGTGTTTGAGCGAGCCAGTTTTGTCCAGTTACAAACACATCAGGGCATGTGATTTGTATGTATGTGTGTGTGTATGTGTAGTTAGGTGTGCATGTACAAGTATGTGAGTTGGTAACAGTGTACATATATGGATGGACTCTAAGTCAGTGGATGTGTTGGTGCAAGCAGCTTGAGGTATCTTGTATGGCTTTGTGGGTTCGCCACAAAAGGGCATACAATGTGTGATTGGCAAGTGAAAGGGAAGTTGTATGATATGAACTATAGTCTGTGTAAGTGGGTTATGAGAACATGTAATTATGTGGGTGTAAGTATGTGTGTATGTTTATTATGTGGCTGGTAATTGTAAACAAATACCAAATGATCAGTATTTGTCTGTCTCAATATATAAAGACAGAGAAATACTGATCACCAATATATATATAATAGTAAGTTTTAATGTAAGTTTTATTTACATATATATTATATATGTAAATAAAACTTACATGTTGTTTCGAGTTCTTGCAGTCCTCCTGAAGCATTAGTTTGTGATGTGATTGCAATAGGTCATCTATAATAAGCTGTTGAATGTCAGTAGCAATGATGACAGTGTGTATTCAATAATTAATCAGCTGTGATGGGTGTTTTTACAGAGCCTAAGTCCACAATCAAAAGGACAGAGAACTTGTGAATCAGGAGAGATAAAAAAAGGAATCCGTGACTCTCAAGAAAAAAGAGATGAATAGAGAAAAGACGTAAAGCTGAGAATCCTCAGAATGAAATGGAGCAAAAGAGGAAACTGAGGTAACTAAATTAAGTAGTAGAGGATGATAAATCTTATGCTACTGCTTTCATTATTTGAAAGTACATCATCAAGTGCCACTGTGTGGCAGGGTACTTGAAAATAATACATTTTTTTTTCAAACTAATTAGCTGATTGCACTTTACTGGAATAGGATTTTCTCAGTGTTGTTTCTACATTTTGTAGTTTTGACAGGTACCTATAAAATTAAGCTATACAAGCAGCTAGCTAAAAATGCATTATGATCTTGTTGATTTATGTGGTTTGCTCAGCATCTACCTATGTATAGCAAGCAGGAAAAGAATGTGTTTGTGTGTTTAGGTAGACAGACCATTGGATCTACAAGAGAATGATGGCAGCACACTATCATGTTTTCTATTCCACTTATTCCATGCTTGTTTGTAAGTGTACACAGTACTTAGCAGAAGTTAGGCTGCTCATTAGAAGCACTAAATTATTTTTTTGCAAATTAGGAACATATTTAAATAGTTAAGTAATCTTACCTTTAAATGCCTCATATTTCGTGACGACCATTACGTATTGCCATAACTGGAACCATACACCATGTCTAATTATTAAAAGCACAGCAAAATGAAAGTAATTGTTTTCTGTATCACTTTATGCACTGCAGGAACTATTCCATTACAACCGGGTCAGTCCAATAATAGCAACAGCCAAAGGGTTGTGGACCAATAAAGATAAAGAAATAAAGAAATAAAAACTAGCCCAAAAGCCTTCCTGGAAAGCTGGGTTGCTTGGGACATCCACCCACTCAGTCTTCAAGGGCATTTCCACCCAGTGGTCTGTAGTTTCTTATCACCCTCTTGGTAGTTTTTTTATTTATTGATTGATTTTTTTTAAATTTTTATTACTTTGCTGATAAACAGACAGGAGAGGCCAGCCTACCCAGCAAATGCCAGGAACCCAATCACAGCTGTAGGGGGTGGGAGGCAGATGGAAAGGAAAAATTGCCTGAGTTGGGCTTGAACCAGGATACAACCACTACACCACACAGCCAACCACTAGCTACATCGACCCACTCAGTCTTCAAGGTCATTATCTTACTCCCATGGGTGGTTTGTTATGGCACACTCAGGTAGCTGTGGTATAGAGACTGTAATGTGAGCTGCTGTTAAACTGCATTATAGTGATTAGACCAATGATGATTGTCATCCAACCTCATTCTGTCTCAACATATTCTCGTAATATTTATATCTTTTTCAATTCTGACTATGAAGTCACACCAGCTGTTATTTGTACAGTACATCTGGCATTGAACTTCCAGCAAAAACAAAGTGACAAATATATTATTATTATAATATCATGAACCATTATCTTCTTCAGCATTGTAATGGCAGCTTCAAAACAAGTCTCACCTTTATTATTTAGTAATTGTGAAAACAACTGAAACATTTGGGAAAGGTTTTTACCCGCTACAATCTGTATTCTACAAGTTAGTAGGATCATATATAGACTATGCTGTCTATGTGGTTTGTTTCTCACTTACAGTAACCCTGGGGAATGTACTTTAGCAGTGGTGTAGGAAGATGTTTCGGTACGGGTAGGCTCATAGAGTATGTGTTTGTAGTTTACAGTTAATAGGAAAAATTAAATTTTTGGATTGTGCCCAAAAAATTATGGTAAAGACTCCACCCCCCTCCCACTCTCCCCCTCCGTTTCCTACACCAGTGCTTAGAAAACAACAACACTGTTTGCTATCAATCACAGTGTTAGTAAATTGGATTTTTTTTTTTTTTTGCTATATGGGCAAGTTCAATTTAAATCATTTCCCCTAGGAGAATACCCACAGTGCAACAGTACAGAAGAGGAAAGACAGCAGCAGGCTGTGACTGAGGTTACCATTAACAGCGACTCACACCTATTATCCAATTAGGACATCTAGAATATTCTTTAGTCACAGACAGAACATGAAGTAGTATTCTTTTTATGTTTCATTGGTGAGTGACAGACCTGTAAATTTTGAGGGTTGGTGTGAAGGGAAGAGGAAGGAGCTGAACACTACTTTTAGTAAAATGTTGCTACCAATTTTTCCCTCACTAGAGTCCTTGAGAAGTCTTCAACTTCAAACTGAAAACTTTCTCTATTGTTGATTCAAGTAATCTAACACAAACACTACTTTTCAAAGCACACATTTAAAGCCCCCATGTCATCAATATTGAGCTTTCTAACAATGCAGAGTTTTGTGGGGTATGACTAGGGAAGTTCTAAATAAAAACACTCACATAAAGTAACAACACAAATTTCATGCAATACTCAGGCTCCACTTTTTCTTCCAATGCTGAATCCCAACTATGGTAAATGTATATAGACAAGCCAATGCAGGGTCAGAGTACATGGTCAGGCTATGGCCTGGCCATTTATTCTGGGATGACGTTACAAATTCTGACAATTCACCTTGGGGTAAACACTTACATTGCAAATAGGAAGATGAAATTATTTGTCATTGTAATTTGCAATTGTAATTGATCATAATTTAATTAAAGCACAAGTTTATATAGAAGTTGCATAATTAATTGCATATCTCTTTGTACTGGCCACACCCATGACCACACCTTTTTCGCTGGGCAGTGGATAACTGACGTGTGGTGTCAATTTTTGCTTCTCACAGCATTGCTGTAATTAGTTGCTATGCAGTACATTATTCTACATAGTCTGGATGAATATGTAACGTCATCCCAGAATAAATGGCCAGGCCATAGCCTGACCAGCCTGACAATGTACTCTGACCCTGCATTGGCTTGTCTATGGCAGAGCCTAAATCCTTAAAAAAAAGTGCCAGATTTACTTGGAAAAAAGTTTTGACGGAAGTTTCATGTAAGGGTTGCTAAACTATAACAATCTGTGAGTTTTTTTACTGCCAACTGAAGGGGCTCACACAGTGTAGCATTTTCCATTCAGTCATGTTGTTTTGTGTTAACGCTGTGTGCTAAATGGTAAGAATGATTCTTGTTCAGCGGTGCATGAATAGCAGTGTGAATTCTTACCACGGCTACACTTCCACCTTAACTATGTATACTGTTCATATCATTTCCCTCTAGGGCTTCGTTGTTGTTGGAAGGGGCTGGAATTTTAAGTCACCAGAGAAAGTTTCTTCCCCCCCCCCCCAACCCTAAGAAGTCTGAATTTGAATTTATATTATAATTATAAACGATAACTAAGAGCAAAATTCTTTTATTAAAAAAAAATGCAACTCAAAGCACAATTCTTCTTCTTTTTTTTGTTTGAAAATCAGCTAGGCTGAGCTGTCTCAGAGTCACTTCTGCCATCATTCTTACTCTGAGTCACTGACTCAAGATCACTGGTGCTAGCTGGACTCATGCGTATGGTCTAGGGCCTTCTGAGGCTTTCAGACTACTTGGCTTGACACCTCTGAAGTGTAACAGTGGAAAATTCCACCCCCCCCTCCTCCCCCCAGACAACAATCCTGTATGAAGCCCTGCTGCTCTCTCTCAAGGGCATAGGTGTCACATCAGAAGATGATACTTCTCTCAAGAAGAAAGTAAAGCATCAACTATTGTTGCTTGCATCGCTTCATTAAATCAATGAAAATTATATTCACACATATACATGTAGAGTGAACATTGAACCATTTGTGTTAGTGCACATTGAAAGTTTCTTAGTCAACACACATATTGACATGTACATGGGACAGGATGTTTATAGCTATGGATAACACAAACCCACTTCTAAACTAAATAAACTGAGTCAGCACTGCCTTAGAGAACACTAACCACTTCCTATTGAAGTAACAGGTTTTTGTCCAAGTGATGATTAATTGGGCAAAAGAGCTCCCTTTGTCTTACAGAGTAGATTATAATCTCCTTACAAACCTCCCCCACACATGCATTCCACCAGAGTGTGTGTACAGTGGGTTGAGAGGAGAACCTAATGGAGATATGACTTAGTTCTGTTTATACTTGTCCTGATTAATACTGGACAGGAAAGCCTTGGTGATTATAATACGTAGCTCAAAAGGTTCGCTTTTACCACCACACAGATAAAAACACTCTTTTTTGTTGTTTGTTTGTTTGTTTTTTCTTTTTTTCTTTTTTGTTTTTGTTCTTCAATCTTGATCTGGAGTGACTCTGCATTATTAAATTACTAAACTTGTCTATTCAGGATCACTGTCAGAATTCTGAGATTTATGTGCTGTGAGAGGGACAGTGTGTGTATGTGTGTGTGTGTTTGTGTGTGTGCACATGTGTTTGTGTGTGAATGGGGGGGGGGGGGATGGCCTATTAAGTTTATTCTCTCCTATAAGGGTTTTGAAGTGATTATTTTCCGAGCAGATTTGC
>WLWI01006016.1_pt1 | contig 10053 bp, 5 predicted proteins | sample 6701501 | NCBI WGS metagenome assembly WLWI01 (sample SAMN12718690, study PRJNA515312) | sponge metagenome | isolation source: marine sponge | host: Mycale hentscheli | place: New Zealand: South Island, Marlborough, Capsize Point | collected 2014-11-01
GTAATCTACCTTATAAATGTTTTGTACACTTGTGTGCTAGATAAGAGAGTTGACTAAGATTTTAGTCGTCTGATTAATGAGATCTGGGATTATACCAATCTCTTTTTGGAAAAAAATGTTGATATGTAATACTAGAATCAATGTAACTTAAAATAATTCAGCATTAATGTAAGTATGAGTTCATAGTGATTATGGTGAGAACTCACACTAAATTTGGTCTGTACTTCACACCCAAACGGTGTGCGCATCACACCATATTTTGGTGTGACTATTGTTACAAGTGATTCACGCTTAATTTGGTGTGAACTACACACCTTTTTGTTTACAGTGTAGCTATATATATAAACTATAACCCAATTTTTTTGTCACATATTTATAAACTTAAAATTCAATTTTTTTTTGTCATATTGTGTGGTCAGACTATTTAGTAATTGTACGTGATGTTGGTGATTGATTAAATGATTGAAACGTGAACTCCACATTATTGCCATCAACATCTTAATGATATCATTGTCGTAGTGATGGAAATAAATACCATTCACCCTGAGATATTGTTTACGTGTTAATTTAGAAGTAGTTATACTAAAACTTAAATGTATTTCAATCGTAATCAGTAGCTTCTCAACTCTACAGAGCTATAATTTTTTTATGCTTTCATTTTTCAGTTTGATGAGTTTAATAATATTTGCTTATATTTATTAGTTTTTAATATTGTGTTATCGTTTGATGTGTTTTATTAGATTTCTGAGAATAGATTAGAAACAGAAAATAGAGAATTGACGGAAGAAAATTCAAAACTAGAAAGTGACAGAAATATGATGGAGTCTGCAAATACACAACTTATTGAAGAGAAACATCAATTGGAGACAAGTGTCATGCAAGTACAGGCAGAAAACAATCAACTGAAGACTGAGAACTATCAACAGAAGACTGAGATCAATCAACTGAGGGACCAGATAGCAGCTGAAAGAATTCAATTAGAATCTCACAAAGAAGAAAATCTTCATCCAGAATCTCGCCATCAAAGGGAGAAACAACTTCTCCAATCTGAAGTGGAGCGACTAACAAAGGAACTGGAGCGTATCACCACAGTGTCTATTAGCAAGAAATCATTGGTAAGTATTTTGTATTCATATGAAGTGTCTCCTTATATTTTTTTAAGTGCACAGACTACTCTAGTTTTAATAAATTTTAATGGTAAAGTGTAAGATAAGTTAGTTATGTCAATAGAGTTCAATGATTTAAGGGTGTCTGAACATAGCAACGCACACCACCTGTAGATCCGGACATTAATTTATTCCCGCCAATTATCCACTGTTCAATAATATGCGAACAGAAACAATCGCGCAGTAGTTGCAGAAGTATACTTTGCGAAGTTGGGGTCTTTAGTTTAGGTTGATGTTGTCTCATAGCCATTTACAGTAACACACCATATATTGTTTGAGCTCATGCGGCAAGGTGCACCAGGCTGCCTCTCTTCCTGCAGCCGTTCTCTGGGCTATGCGTACCTGAACTCAAGTGGATGGATCCAGCTGGCTCGATTTCTGAGGAGTGAAGATTTCCCAAGCTGCGCAGATCTAATATTTTTACCTCGGACTATCTCCAAGAAAGTGCTCTCTCTTCTGACTCCCTTGTTATTGTTGTGTTGATGTTTGTTTATTCTTGATATAGGATTTTATAACTAATTTTAAAAGATAGCTCGCGTACAAAGTAGTACAGGGCTTTTTTTTAAGAATTGTACGTGGAATTAAAGTTTCAAATTTTGTGTCAGTTTTTGTTGGAATCTAATAATGAGAACAATGAAAAAATTTTACAGATGGGTAAACCTAAAAAATAATGAACTGCTCCACAACTTGGAATTTTTCAATCTCTTATAAAAAGAAAAAAATTAGCATAAATCATGAGGTGATATTGAAATGGAAAAGAACTCGTCTTTCTGTAGAATATCGGCTCAGCTAGTAGTGCATCAAATTACGGAGCTCCAACTTACCGCACCGCTCCAGGAAAGTGCTATGCTACAAATTTTACAACAGGGCCCCGATATTTCCTCCAGATTCGCTCTATATAATTAGTGACACCTTCAGCAGGTACTTTGTCCTTGTGTTGTAGTGGAGAAGCCCCTGTAAGTACAGTGTGTCCAGCTTAAAGAGTAGAAAGTACAGATCTCAAAACTTAGACTAGTTGCAATCACAATAAGCTTAGCCATACCTTTTTTGTGTTGTTAGATCCCAATCCACTCGAAACTAAGTCACAAAAAACAGCATAAGTATAAGAACTACGCTATCTCCGTAGACATTCCATACATTAAGCGCCATTTTTTTTTGACGTCGCAAATTCGTCCTCCCTACGTCACAACTTGTAGTTAAACTTGAGCCACTTAGCAATAAGCTAAAACCTCCATCTCCCGCGTTTTACCAGCGTGTCCAACATCTCCTGGTTTAGTTCACAAATGTGCAAGCGCAACACTCTGACATCACAAATACGTCATCATTGAGATAAGAGCTTCCGCAAACGTCACAACTTACACCGAAAATACTAACACTCTCACAAAAACATTTTTATTTACCTTAATTTTCGAGATAGGGGTTTCAAATTCATATGGATTAAAATACAACTATTTAGGTATTTTATATTAAATTCCCAAGACACTTACTTCTAAATTACAAAATTACCAGCTTAAAGCATTTGGGGAGTTTAGTTTTTTTATATATAATTAATGAGCCATAGATTCAGTCTGCAAAATCTTTAGACACTCGAATTCAATTTACTCTTTTTGCTTAAAAACGTCAAAAATATCCTCCATTTATAGGGTCACTTTTTCTATCTATTACCACAGTTGTGACCATAAACGACAATTTTTTAAAACATAATCAATTTCAATATATATTAATTTGTGTGTGTGAAGTTTCAGCTTCCTGACATCAATCTGACTGCACATGTATACATTTAAAGAACAATTAACAAAAAACAGAATTTTCTACTCTTTAAGCTGGATGCACTGTATACAATACATAGTAGTAATCGTGCATAGCAACCATCAACAAAAATTGTGTAGGCAGTGTGCCGCCACCCTTAATGATTATAAGAAGACACAGTAGAATTGTCAGGATTCTTTAGTCACTCTTTGGTTCTTTATAATTATATATAATATATATATATATGACAGTACTTGGGAAAGGGGACTAATTACGTAAAATCAAAAATGTACAGTAGAGCCCAAACACCAACCAAAAATTTTTTTTTTTGGTTTTCTTTTTATTGGCCCACAGGTATCTCCTACCCTTTAGCTACACTGACACCAAATTTGAGTGGCTGAAACCGTTGTTAAAGGTCCGAGCGCCCCGTTTAAACACAGTCACCTTTTACTCTTTATTTTGACCTTCCGTGCGTGCACGGAAATCCAACCTGCGAGTAATTGAAAATCGTGGGCGAATTCAATTTGTTGCCTAGCAACAAATTACCCCTACCTCGGATAATCACGGGTAAATTCTTATAAGTTTTTGTTATAGCATTGCAGCAACAGAATAGAAATAATAAATGTGAATAATCAAGCTGTATAGGTTGATGTTGCTATTTATGGAGTCTTGTAGTTGGAGTCTGCAGACCTGGAGACTCCTGGGACTATTTTTGTGAAGACACTAGAAGAATCAGCAAGTCTCTGACTGCACAAAGGTTTCAGTGATGATGACTTCTGTCACACTGCATCAAGAGAAGGCAACACATTTTGAAAGTCCATCATTTTTGTTCATTGATTTAAAGAGATTCCTAGTGTTCATTTGTTCCAAAACAGGCAACAAGCTGGCTGCAAGACAAATATAATCCTAAACTTAGCTAGCCAGTGAACTAACAAACCAAGCTAGTTGATCATTTCTAAAAGAGTGACTGTATTATAGTTACCATGACTTACTGTAACTATCAAACTGTTGGAAACAGAAAAAAAAAGAAGCACAAAACGGCGTGCAAAATTATGTCTATACGCATCCAGTGCTATTTAAAGACATACCTGTCTAGTACTCTTACACAATGTAGGGTCTAAACTGAGTAAGGCCTCCCCCATCAATGAAGTAAGCAACCCCAACTATAACTTACTGCCGTTCAGCTGATCGCCACCATTTTCCAAGCATAAGTAACAGTCTTACGTAACCACGTAACGCGAAGTTCCGGTTAGATTACGGAATTCAACGTTAACTCCGCGAGAAATTGAATAACAAGATTTAATTGCAGTTTTCTCGAAATAGCTGTGCTCAAGTTGGTCAGATTGCCGCTCGTATATTTAGTGAACCAAGCAGCGCCTGCCTATAAACTTGGTATCAAAATACTCCATAAGAAGTGCTCTACACAGTGGTATGAATAACTCATTTTTCAATTTTTAACGCAATTGGTCCCTTTTCCCAAGTACTGTCACATATATATTCTATGTTAGGTATCTACACTATGTGTATTTTTATGTAAGTGATACTTCAAATGACTAAACTTATTAACCCTAGTACCAACAACTGATGATGAAGATATCTAGTTTAGAATAAGCCTCTTATTACCATCATAATATGACTAGATATTTCACTAGATATTAAAGTATACTTCATGTCTCTATGCTAATGTTAGACTTGCCACCAGAACCTGTGGTTGTTTAATCATACAATGTAATACCGCCCGAAACCCAATCCCAAGTACCCTCTGCTATCTATCTATTCACGCGAGGCTAGCTCTCTATTTGTACGTGAACCAATTAACTTTCCCACCAAAAATCTACCAGTTACCGCGAACTAATTATATTTATAAATTGGGAATGAATAATTTGTTTGTATATCCCAGGTAAATAGCTATGAAATAAACAAAACATAGGAATCATAGACTTTGTGTATGTGTAATTGTTATTATGTATTCAGTATTAAAATTGTCAGTAGTATGTAAACAGTAACCATGGCAACACTATTGTTGTTGTTTTTATAGTTATTAAATGAACACAGCGTGCAAGTAACATAAACAATATCCTTTACATAAAATATTAACAATATGGACTTGAGTAATGATATATAAATTTACTACAGATAATGTATTTGTTTATTATTTAGACATTCCCACTAGAACTAGACTGGAGGCGTGGTCCTGACATGCCAGTGGCTATGAGTTACTACATCCAATCAATAGAGATAAAGGATACAGTGTATGCTGGAGGAGGAAAGACTGTCAGAGATGAGGATGAGTACATAGTGATGGCCTACAACACGCAGTCCTGCCAGTGGCACACTCTACCTCCATACAGTACCTGGGGGTTTGCTATGACTACCATCAACAACAAACTAGTTGTGGTGGGAGGAATAAATAGAGATGACTTTTATAGTAGGGAGCTAGGAGAGTGGCAGCCTGACAGCAACCAGTGGATACACCCCTTCCCTCCTATGTCTACACCTCGCTGGTTGCCTTCAGCTACTTCATATAAACATTGGCTGGTGGTGGCTGGTGGTTGCCATGGAGTTTGTTTACAAACTGTTGAGGTACTTGATGTATCCAACATGCAGTGGTCCACTGGACCATCTACACCAACACCATGGATAGGGATGAAGTCTACTACAATAGGAGACACCTGGTACCTCATGGGGGGATTGTGTGAGAAACTGACGCAGAGTAGTCCTGATGTCTATAGTGTATCTCTGGAGGCTCTTGTTTCACACTCCTCATCAGACAGTTCCAACATATGCAACAAACTACCTTCACTCAACTATACACATTCCCGTCCACTCAACATTGGAGGGTCTCTACTGGCAGTCGGTGGTAGGGACATGAAGAGTAAGAAGCCAGTGTCCACCATCCAGCGCTATGTCCCTGAGACTAATACCTGGGTCCAGGCCGGACAACTACCACATGCAGTAGGTGACTGTACTTGTATCATAACATCAGATAAGGTCCATGTTATGGGAGGATATGATGGGAATAGCAAACTTAAGAAACTGTTTACTTCTACTATTCACTAATTAATATCTTTGTTTTTATGGAATTGTTTGTACAAGTTAGCTATTATAATTTTAATAATGGTTTCCATGGTTACTGTTTATATGTTTTCAAAATAATAAAAGTAAATAATTGTTATTGAATTATTGCAGAAGTTAGTTACAATGTATGCAGTGGGTGTAACTGTGTAGCTAATGATATAATACTCATTATCATATTATTATTTTACTTTATAGTAACAGTTGTTGGGATATAGTTTTTACTGTGAGTTTACTATGAGTTACATTGAATACAATCATTATATATCATCATTAAACTAACACACACACATACACGTATATTCATTACAAGATGACCTTTATTCACCTCACTGCATTCAGTTTTACTACAAGTTACTTGTGCGGTTCTTCCCTGTCTTGTGAGGAGTTGTTAGTGTCCCAATATCCCAACCTGCCAACCAGGCGTTCACACACTGGAACTATAAGGATGTGACAATTGTCCACCAAATCCATAAATCTAGTCTAGTCTAATCAGCTATAGTAACTATAAACTAAGCTAAACTACCTATAAACTACAGCTGACTAATTATTAATTGAATCTTGAAATTGAGAATTAAACATTTCCAGATGAGTATATATGCACACAAGAGTGATAAAATAACAGTGGGTGTGGTGTAGTATTATATATGTAAATATTTTGTCTCCCTCCCTTGGCCAGGCTAGGAGGCTCGGATAACACCTGTAGTAGTTTGGATTACTTTACACTTAGGAGTATATGCTAATATTAATCAGTATACTTACAGAAACAAAAAACAACATCAACAACAAACAAAACACAACAACCATAACTGTGGTGTATGAATTAGAATTAATAAATATGATCAAAACTGGTGAAAAAATGAATAGAAGAAGAAAACAATAGAAGAAAAACTGCCACACATTGTGTATTTCTTTGCTGTTGTTGTCTCATTGGGTCTTACTTTGGTAGTTACTGTTTGTAGCTCCATCATACCATTCATGGAACTCTGTTTTCTAAGTTTGTTTGATGGGTGCTGCTCACTGAGACTCTGGTGGGGCTTAGAGAGATGGTTACTCCTTGTACTTCCACACTCCAGGGCATGCTGCCCACAACCCAGTGATAACAGTTTAATATAGCCTTCACTCTGTGCCTAGCAACAGAGCTTACACATAAAACAAACAACACTATGTTTAGATGTCACTATGTAATTGTTTGCTACTCTCTCTCTCTCTGTAGCAGTTGCGTCCACTCATGAAAATGTTTCATTGACTTCCAATCTAATGCATGGAGAAAGAAATATATTGTACAAGCTAGACAAAATATGCGTAAAAAATTGTCATTAGTGAGTCTGGAGCTAAGCCAATGGTCAAACTCACAACAGTCTTTTATAATCAATCATTCAGTAAAGACAATAACTGAAAATTTGACAATACATAGCATCACTTAATAAAGTTGAAAAGAATAGAAAAGAAATAGCTACTTGGCACTTTCCATTCAATAATTCTGCCAAATGCAGTCAGCATAGCTAGACTCCAATTTTTTTTAATCAACTACAGGAACCATACCTCCCACCCACTCCGTCCCTATCTCAAACAATACCAGTTTCATCAGCAAAAAAGATTATGGCTAAAAGTAGTGCAAGTGATTATTGGCTGTGACAGACATGATCAGACTGTCTCCTAGAGATCATCACAACAAGCCATTCTTAACCTTGTCAACCATTCACGATTACAGTAAAACCTCCGAACAACAACCAGTCTAGGGGACAGATCGTTTGACCTTTGTTGAGAGAGTTGCCTCTCTTCGGCGGTTTTTAGAGTATTATGCCAAGCAACAATGATAATCCATATAATATAATAGAAATAGACCAATAAATGATTTATTGAGGTGAAAAATAGTCAATAATAGTGATCTCAGTGTTAGCGATTTTCTTGCAGATTGCAGATTTTGCTCGCCAAACCTGAACCTTCCAATGTCAGAGACAAGAGTGTTGTAGCAGTCTTCAAAGATGGATCAATTGTTGGACATGTCTGCATTAACGCTGCTCCAATTCAGTACCAGTTTTTAAGAAGAGAAGTCAACAAGGCTTTTGTTGAAATTAAGGGTGAAAAGTGAACAGAGGTGGCGGCTATGGACTGGAAATACCGTGTGTTTATCGTTTATACAGTAGGCCACGGTTATACAAAAATTGAAAGATACTCTTGAACCACTGATCGCTGCTGGACATTTGTAACTAGCTAATATTATATATAATATGTAGCTATAATTTTATTATTGTGACCGCTCTAGGATAATTAACCCTGGCCGTTGTTAAGAATTCGGGGGAGGCCGTTCATCGGAGGCTATGAAACTATTGGAACTGTACTGTAAACGTTTTGTTCCACGAAAATCTACCGCTGTGGAGAGGCTGACCGTTCTTCGGGAGCCCGTTGTTGAGAGAATTCACTGTATATCATCACTACTAAACACTTGTCATGTTCTATTGATTCACACTGAATGTTGAATATTTATGTCCATGTATGTGCAAATTTTACTTCTGGGCTACAAACAGTGAACAAATAAAAATGAACAGTGCTACACTTCTGTAGCAAAGTCGATATTATTATCTGTAATAAATACTGATATCACTTTACTATAGTAGTTCCTTTGAAAGGCAATATTGCTCTGATTTAAAAAATATTAGGGTGCCAATGTTAAGGCTGCTTTTGTCTCCCCTGAAACTAGTTTTTCCCATTAAAATTAATAATGATATTCATGGTTACATTTGTCACAAAATTATTATCAACTTTACGAAAATGAGAAATCCCACTGAAATTTCAAAAAAAAAGTTGATTAGACTCCTCTCAAGTTTAGGTACACTAAAACCCAATGGGTACATGTTCGTCAGTCTGGAGCCATAACTTTCTAATTGGAAGGAAAAAAATAAGAGAAGACAGCTGCACTAAGTTTTGTTTTGGTCCTTAATAAGCCAAGCTCTGTAGAGGTTGCTGACAATGAAGGTGATGCATCTGAACTAGCCTGATTTAACAACTGCTAGTCTTCCCAACCTGTTCATTTTGGATCTGTAATATAACTGTAGAGATTACTTGTCATGGTGTAAAGCTTCTAAAGTAGTATGAGCATGGGAGAATATTGGGGTGTGTGGCCCCCTTGAGAATTATTGTAGTGGCTATTGGCCGCCACCTCCTACTCCACTGTGAATGAAATAATGGTGGCCTGCTTCAAACTTGGAAGCTGATCAATACAAAATTAATGCATCGTAGAATTAAAAAAAAGAAAAGAATATTACCTTTACTAAATGCCAAAGCAATCACACACTGTGAGTACATGTGAGCTAGGTGGTATTAAAGTTACATATTGGGTGAAAATAGATGTCAATAAAATGATAATAATTCTGCAAAAGCTGCAAAGCAAAATTTTAGCTTGTTGGCACGTAAATAGGATACTTTGCGAGGCTTGCGACAAGTTAAAAAACTGGGACAGTCTTAGAGACTCCAGCAAGAAATAGAAGAAACTATACAGTGACTCTCACAAGGTATTTACTGTACACATTCTAACAGTTATTGAAAGACTCATCTCTTATAAATAACAATAATTATAATAATATCACTATACTAACATGTAAATATGAATTGCTTAACATGTCAACTAGTAACTTACATATCTTTAGACTGCAATGTATCTTGTATGTCTACTTACTGTAACTTGGCTGGCAGGAATGACTATGATCTCTTGAGTAGAATGACCTATAAGCTAGCATCACTATAATTACCTGCAAATACTATTACTCACACAATAATACACACAAACATCACTCACAAACTCCCTATCTTACACACACACACAATATTCTCCCTTCAAAAATTAAAATTAGTTATAAAGTTTTTTTTTACCAGTAATTAGAAACGATTGTGGGGCCGCCCTCCAAGGGGTTGGGTGATATCCCCAGAGAACAGGAGAGAAGAGTCAAGAGAAGAGAAAAGAAGAAGTCAGAGAACATTTGAGAACTAGAATTGTGTGTATCAGTAGTTGGATGTCATGTCATAATAGTGTATCAGTTGTTGTAGGTCAAGTCATGGTTTA
>WLWI01006017.1_pt1 | contig 10053 bp, 11 predicted proteins | sample 6701501 | NCBI WGS metagenome assembly WLWI01 (sample SAMN12718690, study PRJNA515312) | sponge metagenome | isolation source: marine sponge | host: Mycale hentscheli | place: New Zealand: South Island, Marlborough, Capsize Point | collected 2014-11-01
TGAGCACGTCGTATATGAAAGTGCAGTGCATCACTAGTTGGAGGTAGTGATTCTGGCGATCGTGATTTGTTGAATAGAACTGCTCTAGCTTCATCAGTAGTGCTCACTTGTTTGAGGTTGTAGAGTTTACAGACAAATAATTCTGCATTCTTCAATGTCTCCTCTGTCAATTCACCTTTTCCTAAATTTTCTAGTAATTGATGATGTGTCTGGAAAGTTTTCCAGGCAGATTTCTTGCTGCAGCCTGCTATGTAGGATGTAGTGTCACTGCCAGTCAGTGCATGAAATGCTGGAATGGTCTCTCTAATCTGGACACTGTATGACATCTGTTCAACTATATCATGAACAGGAACATACTGCCTCTTCTTGGCTGTGCCAGCTTTGAGCCAAAGGTTTGTGCATGGCATCCTATGATAGTGGCCCAATAACAAAACCAGAACATCGGTGTCTCTGGACTGCACTACAACATTGTCTGTGTGATGTTCAGTGCAATGAAGAATTATTCTGGTGTCTGCCTCCTCATGTCGAGCTTCAAGTTGTGTTGTATCCACATCTGATTTAGATGATTCAGCCATCTCTTCATCGCTGAACCCACCAGCTACTACAATTATTTTATCTGACCCACGCGGGTAAAACTGGGAAACGTGCCGCAACCCGGGAGATCAATCGCCCACGCATTTAAGGGTGAAGCCACGCAGTTGAAGTGATGATTGGCTTAGCAGAAAATTTGAAACAAAAAGAATAAAAAGATTAAGAAGTACAACACTCATAAAAGCAGGAGAGTGTATACAAAAAAGAAGCTTCCCACTCTCATTACATAGCATGGTCTCTCTTCTTGCTAAGAAGAGAGACCAGCAGTTAAGCAGCAGTGATGATAATTCTTCATTTGGACAGGGGAGCAGAATAGTAAATCTGGAGAAAATAAAAGAGTACACTGACAAAGTGGCCAAGCATGCTAAAAATTGTGATGGTTCCATTATGCTATGTAATGAGAGCAGGAATGGTCTGGCGTCAGTCTTTACAGGGAAGTGTTCCACTTGTCAGCACACTACTACATTGGAGACTTCTCAAAAAGTGAAAGGTCCCAAAGGGTACAACAGGTAATAAAATTTTTAAATAATAGTATCTCTGACAAATGCTGCTATATATTTATTATTTTTAATTCATTATTTTATTGGTAATTATTATTCTTGTTATTATTATCATTATTATAGTATTTAATGTTTGTAGTTATTATATTTAATTGTATTACATTTATTATTATTATTACTATCATTATTATTGCCACTTCATTCTATACTGCGGCATTTAGTGTACTGAAATTTCAGTTGTCCTGTACTTCTCTTGACTACTTTTTCCTCAAACTCTGTTTTTCCACATGATTTAATACTTCTGTTCTTAGCTTTTCTATTCCATCTCTTTTTCTGCTCTTCTCTTCATTCTTCTACAACTTGATTAATTTTAATTACTTAATTAATTATCCATTAAATGGCCTGTTCCTCAGTGGTTGCAAGTGATTTATGTATATTTAATGCAGATGGGAGACTAACCTGGCTGCAGTATGGGGGCAGATGTTCACTGGTGGTGGACACTGTGCCCTAGAGGAAACCATGAGCATAATGGGAGTACCTGTCATGACGAAGAATAGTTTCATAGACACAGAGAGGGTGATTGGAGAGATGTGGAAGCAGGAGCTACTACATCAATGGCTGAAGCAGGGCGAGAGGAAAAACAGCTAGTGATGGAGCGCGGAGAATACCATGAGGGGGTTCCTGCTATAACAGTGGTAGTGGATGGTGGCTGGAGCAAGAGATCCCACAAGCATTCTTATAATGCTAACTCTGGTGTGGGTATTATTTTGGGACATGCAACAGGAAAACTTCTCTACCTTGGTGTGCGCAACAAGTATTGCTTGGCTTGTGCCCAAGGCATTTCTCGTGATAAACATCGATGCTTCCTTAACTGGTCAGCTTCGTCTTCAGAAATAGAGACTTACATCCTTTTGGAGGGGTTTCTGGAGGCTGAGCGAGCACATGGAGTTCGATACTTGAAGTTTATTGGTGATGGCGACAGCTCAGTGTACCGTACTCTCTTCCAGAATGTTCCTGGATGGGGTCATGCCGGGGTGGACTTACACCAACCAATAACATTCAGGTACAACTGAGCAGATTGATAGGGAAGGCAGAGCAACTTATTGGGAATGTCACGACAAATCTAGATAGCTGAATCCTGGATGCATATCAGAACGAAGTTTGACGGGGGGAAAGTTATTAACAGGTGTCAGAGTGGAGCATCGGAACACCGATGCATAGGAGCTGGACTACGTCAGAACATGGGTAGGGAATGGAGTCTTCATGCATGGAAAGATATGACTAAATTTTCCCCAAACCAAGTTTTTATCAATGCAATAGAGCGTTCAGCTAAAATCTTAGCTTGCAGTGCTTATAGTAGACATGACGGAGGTATTCTACCTGACCAAGTGACAGAAGACTTTCTCCAGAGCATCTAGCTACAAGAACTAAAATCTGTTTCTATCATACAAGAGTGTCTGTCACACAGGAAGAAAGGATATCAATTGAACAACAAACAAGAGATCAGGACTACAGTGATCAATGGCAACAAGAAAGGAGAAAACGGCTGACAGCTTCTGTGGTTGGGGGAATTGCAAAATTGAAGGAAAAAACAAAAAAAAGCAAGAAAGTACAAGCACCACTATACAGTACGTTTAGAGGAAACAAGGCGACTCACTATGGCAGGTCAATGGAAGCTGTATCTATTCACCAATATGTGTCACACCACCAGAAACAAGATCCCAATTTTTGAGTTGACAAGTGTGGGCTGTTCATTTCTTAAACCAATAACTGGCTAGCTGCCTCTCCAGATGGTATTGTCCATGACTCGAGTAACACTGCGGACGCGTTGGGACTAGTAGAAATTAAATTAAAAACCCGTTTTCTTTGAAAGACAAACACTTAGATGAAGCATGCAAGAACTCCTCTTTTCAGACATGACTACTACTTTCCAGTGCAGTGCCAGTTATGCTGTACTGACAAGAATTGGTGTGACTTTGTTAAAAATCAAAAACAAAAGAAAGGTAGCCTTCCCTCTAATCTTCCCCAACTAGCATTACTCCCGAGTTTAATATTCTTGATAGCTAGCATTGCATTCCAAATGTAGTGCTCAAGATCACAGTTTAAATGTTTCAGGGTGTAAATCCATTACAAGCTACACATGTTCATAGCTAATAGTCAACGGGAATAGCTAGTTAGTGAATTATAGGGACCTATATAGTGTACCTAATGATCACTAAGTGGCTAGAGCTACCACTAAGAGTAACTTACTGGTCACTAACTGGATGGCACACCAAATAGCGGAATACAACCACATTGCGCAGAGTGTCTGAAATAAGAGGTGTAGGGCGTGGCTAATGAAAGCTAATACACCACCGCCACATAATAACAACTGCTCACGTGAATTTTAATTGTAGATTACGTCGGGGTCAATTATGCGGAATGACCATGACAACGAGGAGGCCGTGGTGTGCAAGGGACCCTATATGTGTTCATAGTCATAGATACTTGGAAATATCCGAAAGCTGCGTGACAATCATGAAATTCACGGGCGTCGGATGGTGGCCGAGCAACCATGACCACACCAACATTTTAACAAAAAGGGGCGCGTCTATTCAAGCCTTTACCTGAACGCGTTCTCGTTGTCGAACTTGGGAGGTCGAAATCGAGCTACTAGGAGACTTTCCATTCAGTTATTTGCCACATATTTCAGGAAAATAAAACTATGACAGCTACCAAAGCCAGGTATTTGCAAGTTCTAATTTGGATCAGTTTTTTGTTTTGTTTTGTTTTTGTTATTGTTGTTTTCTTTATAAGTTCAACTAGCTATATTAGCTATGATAGAATACACTCTACATAATAGCTATTACTATAATTTAACATTATTTATTTGAATGAACCTACTGATTGTTATAAAAATTATTTGCTTCGTAATATAGTAATATATGGCTTGTACTGAATTGGTTGGTGTGATTACAGTGGAATTTGAATTTATTAACGCAGAGCATAGACTTATACTCTTAGGTTCACTTGATAGAAAAATCACTGTATTGTCTATAAAATTTGTTACTTGAACAAATGAGTGAGTGTGACTTCCTACTCTGCTGAAATTTGGCCACTTCAGACCGTCCACAGGGATGAGATAAGCAGCGATTGCCTCTAGTTTTTCATGATGCCAGATATGAAATAAAAAGTTTATCTTATAACTGTCTACCCATAAGCGAATCAACAACATAATATAAATTGAAACATCTTAGCTCAATTCCACAGCTGTTTATTCATTCTGCTTGCTACTTCTCTGACTTTTTTTTAGATTGGGGTGGGAAAAGTGAAAACCTTGACTGGAGAACTTGATTTCTTACTCTCTACTTGTTTTTTGTAAATTGTTGAACCACACCCATTTTTATGTAGCTATGCTTTATTTGAACAGCACAAGTTGTTATTGCTTCTGATATCTATTTCTATCTTGTTTATATCACTTGATAAAATTATGAAATATACTGCAAATTTCTAAGAACTATTTTTAAATAATTTAACCATTAAAAATATCATAACTATATTGTGGGGGTTAAGGGAACATGTCACCCCATTTACACCTCTGGATCAGCTCTTGTTGGTGAATGTTATGACATTGGTTTTATTGATATGCTATACCATTTTTCAGCTACTAACTGTCACAAAGTTATTTCTAGATGGGTTAAATTTGTTAACATCTAATAATTGTTCAACTACTACTCACTAAAAAAATTCTATATTACTACAACTACATAACAATTTGTTACAAGCTTCACTAATACAAATTTGGACATTGAACGTTCATAGCATTTAGCTACATCATATAGCTTCATAAACACGCGGCACTTCTATCTCTGGAAACGAAGTGGCAGGTACTTCAGTTCTGACTTGCACTTTTCCATAAGCTGAGCACTCTTCCATAACAACTTCACCATCCTGAAGTTCAACTTTCTTTTTCTTTGACTTCTGTGGCTTTTTATGTTGATCATATTTCACATCTCTCTGATTAAAACTCCTACTAGCTCTATAAAATTTAATGATGATAAGATAGAGCTAATTAATGAATAATAAACAGAAACAGAGCAGATTTATAGCTACACTCTCTTTTTAAAAACACAGACAAGTATAGCATATTGTAAGTTGTTTGTTCTCATTTGCTACTATACAGTACAGCCACTTTTAGTGCAAAATTATGAAATGTATGAAAATAACAATTTTATATACTCCGTAACAACTTCATGAGATGAGTTGCTCTGGTTAAAATTATTTCTACTACTGCTAGGGATACGTAGCAACTAATATGTTCACTTTTCCATAAGCTCAAATTCTACATAATATATAGAATACTGAAAAAAAATGGTCCTGAAGTATTATAAACTATCAGTGACATTTTATAAACACCAGAACCTGCTTGATGACTAATATTGCTACATTCTATACAAGTGATCATGAAAATAAGGAAAACACTTCCAATCAATCTCTCAAAATTTAATTGCGCATGTATGACTTACTTACAGTTCCTTAAAAAATAAGACATTTTTTATCTAACATAGTAGCTTGAAAATTTTAGCAGTTAGCTAAATGAATTAAAAAATTAGAGACAAAAATGTTATTGTTTGCATGACTATAAACAATAATACTCTCTAAAAACATGAGAATTCATGATTACTATAGATAACATATTTTAATTTTCCCACTAGTACAAAGTCATAGTATTCATAGTTATTCACCCATAAGGATGTTATACCTTAATTTATGGTTGTCACTTTTGAGGTCATTGGTTGTAAACAACATCAAGATTCTTTATCAGAGAATTTTGCTAGTGCTATTTGGGATCCTGAATCCAAAAACAAAGCCAGCTCTTTGCTTCTGTCAATTACAGTGTTTGAATTATTGTATTTCTAATAATGTATCAATTCTTGTCTCACCTTGCTGGGATCACTGTCAAGTTACAAGGCACTGAAGTAGATAGAATGAAAGCATACAATCAAATTTATGACATTAAATCATTTACAAAACAATCAGAAAAAATATAAACATTGAATTTCACAAAGTTTATCTGCAGGCAGAGCGAATGGGTGAGAGTGTCAATGTTGACCCATCTAAGCCAAGAAGCTGTGCTCGTCAACACAACAGACCAAATGCCGCAGCTGAGAATATTGAAGATTGGTACAGAATCAATGTTGCCATTCCTTTTATTGATCACATAATCACGGAACTTGACTCCGAGTTTTCTGGTTTGGCCAAAACTGTATCAACTCTTCTTGAATTAGTGCCTTTAAATATACACACAAATGAAGTCATAGATTTAACTGAAATTAAGCAACTCTATCTTAATGATTTACTAACTCCTGAAACTCTTGAACAATAGTTAAGCAGATGGAAGCACAAATTTCAATCATAAAAAGAAAAACCTAGCAATTTTTAAGAAGCTCTAAACCATTGTGATTCACAGATTTTTCCAAATATATATGCGCTATTACAAATTGCTTGTACAATTCCAGTGACATCATGTGAACATGATGGAAGCATTTTGTGTCACCTTAATACTTACAAACGTTCTTCGATGACAAATGAAAGGTAGCCTTGATGACTATTCATTATAATCATGTAATAGATGTAGATAGAGTAGTAGATATATTATTTTGTACAATTTCATTCTAGAATAATGCATTTAAATGCTTTGCTATGTTAGTGAATATGTAGCAAGTATACTAAGTGATCCAATTTGGTTTGAGGAAGTTCACCCGCTACCTTATAGCTATTTCTCTTTTATTTATTTATTCTATGTGTGTGTAGGTTAGCCTTGAGAATGTTACTAAAAGAAAGAGCAATTATTTAACAAGTTATTCATCAACATTGTTTACATTTTTATCCTTACTTAATACCTCATTTATCTTGATTATTAATAGTCATTTCATGTTCTCATTATACTGATTGTCAATTGATCTTCATTCAAATTTTACCTAGATACCTGCATGCAGAACTCCGGATGTCCCTTTTACCATGAAGCAATGCAGCTTGTTATCAAAACTAATATTACCTTTCTCTAGAACTTCATTAGCCCTAGCTCTACTTGAAATGTTTTTTGATTTGGACAACTTCTGTTCATTAGCCTCATATTGAGTAGTATCTGCTTGTTTTCCTGTAGATGTTGTAGAATAATAACTAAAAACAGTTGCCTACTATTCCATTCAGTAATAAGAAATTTATTAATTTGTTCTGCTTAGGTATATATATTTTTTGTCTTCAAGACATAGAAAAACTTGTGACTCAACATAATATTATTAATAATAGCTATTAATAATTAAAATTGTATACTAATAAGTAACTAGACGTGTGTTCATTGGCAGACGAGGAAGACTAAGACGAATAACTAGTCATTGCTATTATACTTTTATTCTACTTAACAGTTTATGCCTAAAGAAGATCAAGAATTGTGTAGTCTAACTTTTCATAGCTGGTTATAATAGAGACACATTGATTTTCATAATTAGCACGTGAGTGAAGTTAGTGAGATACTCAGGAGCAACACAATCGAAAATCTGAGATACATATTAATAATGTTTAGATGTATGCATGTCATTATTGTGCTCTGATCCACTTGATTAAATCAGGGGGATTGATTGGTGTCCTACACGCTCTCCTTTTTCAGGATAAATCTCATCTTTTTGCTGCTTTATTTCTCACCTGAATGGAAATAAACACTGGGGTAGGAACAAGGGGGGGGGCAACAAAAGCCAGCCCCCCCCCCTTTGTCTTGAGATAAGGAGCAGGACCCCTAGTGTTTACACATTTGTGTGCAGGGGTAAATTTTTAAGCTAGTGAGAGATTTCAATATTATGCTTGGTACATGGGCGACCTCTTCTTTTCCCATAAGTGTATAATACATGTAGGTCCTGCAAAACCATAACTGAACTGAGCAATGAAGTTAACCATTTAGTAACGACTTGTGCATTGAAATGAATGCTTTTCTTGTAATAAACCTATAGTATGAGTTGTTGCTTACTTTATCAACTGACAATGCTTATACCCAACTATTAGAGTCACTAGGGATAGGAGAAATGAGGCAGGAGGGCGACTTCCCCTCCCCCCCCCCTCTCCCCACTGTTAACATTTGGGGGCTTGGCAGTATAATAGCTGCACAACATATTACTGAGTCTTAAGTCCTATAGTAGAATAACATGTGTGGTCCTCAAGCATAGTCACTCCTACATATTCCAGTTTCATTGAAATAGCCACTAGTGCAACTAATTCCCTTGTTGGTGTTTTCTCTTATTAACATGAGGACAGTAATCACAAATGTTTTCATTATTGTATAATAATATATATATATTAATTAAGAAATTTTTTTCATTAAAAATCATATTGTTTTAGCTGCTTAAGTCCTACCTATTAAATTTCTATATAAAAAAAAAGTATCACATTGAACAATTACACAACTAAATACAAACATTTTTATGCTTCAGAGGAACAAGTTTGCACATAATAAGTTCAGTATATTTTATATAGCTTCATAAACACGTGGCACTTCTATCTCATCCCTTGAAATTCTAGGTATGTCAGTTCTAACTTGTACCGTTCCATAAGCTAGGCAATCTTCCATCACTACTTCACCATCCACAACACTCACTTTACTCTCATTTGATTTCTTTTGCTTATTATGTCCATAATTCACATCTCTTTGCCTGACACTTCTACTAGCTCTATTTAATAAATATACATGAGAATAAAATTTATGATATAGTAACAGAGATAAAGCTAACATCTAATTTTGTGACATTTCTTGAAAATAAGTAAGACTGTCTGAAACTTTTTTAAGTGTTTGTTCTAATTTGTTAATGTAGAAAGCAATGTTGTGAAATTATATACCAAAATTCACACTCAATTACAATCAATTCAATATAACCTGTAAACCTGTTTAGGTTAAAATTGTACAATAAATTTAAGAGTATACACTGCCTGAAAACAGTACATTGACAACTGCAATAAAATTTGTAAACTGTGCTGATAATTATAGTTGACAAAATTTTACACGACTACTGTAGAAGTTAAAGAGCACATTATACACTAACTTACACTTTTGTTATGGACTCTTTTCAGGCAATGATAGCTGCTATGTGAAAATCATAGTAAAATAGACAGTTTTCTTTAAAAAACAAACGAAATATATTTAACTGTTGAAATATCAATGAAACGGTCGTTCTGACTGACAGTTCTTCTAGTTACCCAATAGCTTTTTGAAAATATCCAAGCAAGAAAACAATTTACAAGACTACTGTAGAAGTATTGGCTATTAAAAGGAAAACAATTTGCTATTATTATAATTGTTTCAGCCGAGAATGACTGCATCAAGAAAAAAAATATATAAGATGTAGCTACTGGTTTAACACATAAAGAGCAACTGTGAATTTTGATTTTGTGGGTTGATGAGATGTTAGCTATCCATGAAAATGAACAAATAGTGCTCCCTAAAATAGATGATGAAATGTCTAAAACAGTTTTTTTTTGCTTTTCTTCAACTACGATAGAACCAGATTTGGTTGAAGCCTGATGAGGCATCAAATATGAGTGGTCATATCAGTTCACTAGCAGGAGGATGAGCATACATCATGTACACTGTTTAGGACATCATTTATATCTGAGCCTTCACAAAATCACCTAACATATTATACCTACCAAGTAAGCATGAGAGCAAGCTAAAGAATAGCGAATATTTTATGTGTTACCAAAGAGATCATATTTGTTTCAAGCATTAAGATGAAATCTAGTGATTTTGTTGGGAGTTAACCTGGCTTATCTCATATTTTTAACACCAGATCAGTTTTCGCTTATGCTGCTGAGAAAGAATAACATTATACAGGGGATTGTGGTGAGTACATAACTAGCTGAAGCATTATTTTAGAGGCAAATAAAGCACATCAATATGAATATGAAATCCTTGTAAATTCAACAGTATTATGAAGCT
>WLWI01006018.1_pt1 | contig 10051 bp, 5 predicted proteins | sample 6701501 | NCBI WGS metagenome assembly WLWI01 (sample SAMN12718690, study PRJNA515312) | sponge metagenome | isolation source: marine sponge | host: Mycale hentscheli | place: New Zealand: South Island, Marlborough, Capsize Point | collected 2014-11-01
ATGTCGCACGAATGTCGAACGAATGTCACACGAACTCCCTGCTAAATTTGGACAAAAATTTACCTGGAATTCGCATACATGTCCTGCGACATTCGTACGACATTCGTGCGACATTCTCGCGACCAAATTGCGAACATGTTGTAATTGCGACTGACTTGCGACGGTCGCGCGAATTTTTACTGCTGGTGGTAGTAAAAATCACTGCGAGTCACGTTGTATGTTGGTGAATGTCAAACACTGTGTAAAAACCTCCTTTTGTTAACACTATAAAGTAATCTGGGTTCCCAGGGTCGAAGTCAGAGATTTGAATCACATAGTAAAGCCCGTGCATCAGTCTTTCTGAGAGCCTGTGCATTTCAGCTCTCCTAGATTCAATAATTACAGGTAGAGTAAGACCTATCCTCTTGCCGCTACTGGTGGTAAGAAGGGTGGTACATCTGCCTTGTAGCGCAGAGATCATGGGTTCGAACCCACCGAGGGTTCAGGGATTTGAATCACAAACAATATAGCCACACTGATCACGACTCCAAACATAATTGTACAATATAGCCTTTATCATCCTAACTTGCAAATGGAAACCTATATGTTGCACAATATATGGTGCATATATCTAAAAGATAACATAAGTATTTTTGTGATAAATATCGGCGTAAACTTCATATATGGTATTAAAGTTACTCCGTAAGTTTGCACCGTTACTAAAAGAGAGCTTATATGATATATCATCACAGATTTGGACAGATTGCAACATCAGACATGTTAAGGTTCAGAGACATGAAATAGGGAGATTTTTTTGTAGGGGGGTCCGGGGGTATTCTCCCCCGGGAAAATTTTAAAAAGTACTTTCCAGAGAGTAAATTTCAGAGCATCTTGAACAAAGATTGTTGTAATTTTATTATTCTTTTATTATTTTACACCTCTGAAAACAACTGATTTTTTAGGAAGAGAATTCCCATTTTACATTTACAATAGTTCAGATACGGTCTTGCACATAATAATAATAAAAGAAAGATAATAAAAGATTTATAACTAATTCTGACCTGTTGTCTGCCATGATTGCTTTTGAAATGAACCATATTACCGGATAAATTATATTTCAATGTTTACTACGGAAGCGGAAAGCCACGTGATCTCGCTATTTTTAGCTCAGAGGAGATTTCAGATAGCCTCAATCATCGCCGCGGTAGATCTAACACTGTATCAAGACTATTCGCCGCACATTCTTATTTCAACGATAAAGGCTACAGTCTCTATCGACCATATGGTTTACGCTGTGTATGTTGACTGGTAGCCATGATGATTGAGGCTGCTCGGGAGATTTCGTCTGCACGAGATACCTGCGCGTGATAGGATGCGCACACGGTAAGAAAATGGCGTCAAGGAAAAACAAATTTCTGTCAATGAGATTTATTTTATTTTTTCCGTTTTATTTCAACACGGTCGTTCATCACAATAAAACATTATGGAGTAAAAAAGAGCGTGCGTCCCCAGGACCCGTCGGTGGTGAGTTCACTGCGCCCTTCGCGATTTTTTTGCGTCTTTAGCCCTAGCAACACCACTGACGGTGATTGCGACTGTGCAAGTGCGATATTTCATTCACACTTCGCACAGTGACGCTTTGTCGCTTACCGCCGGTAAAAACTGCTACGGAGTTTGTGATTTGTGCAAGTGCGATATTTCGTTCAGCCGGAGCAAATCAATATTGGGAAACTCCAGAAAAATGGAAAAGATCGTGGGATTTTTTGAAAATCGGGAGATTTTGCTTGCCAGTCGTGAGGCGTGAATTATGCATTATGCTGCGTTCTTTTACAAGTCGTGAACTCGTAAGTACGAGATCGTGAAGTCGTGAACTTGAAACGAACGGAATTTCACGAGTTCACGAGTCGTGAACTCGAAAGGATGACGTAAAAGAACGGTGTTTTCAAGTCGTGAACTCGTAATTACCAGTTCACGAGACCAAAAGAACACGCACAAGTCGTGAAGTCGTGAATTCACGAGTTCACGATCTCGTAATTACCAGTTCATAATCCTAAAAGAACGCAGCATTAATGTATTCTCATTATGATATATCACAGTGCAGAATATAACAACATGCATGCATAAATTGCGATAATGGGTTTACCAGAGTAAAATAAAGGCTGTGAAATGTATGATAATGACAAAGAGACTGTGTTGTAATAACCTTGTACACAGCATGATTATACCATTTTCCATAGGCCGTTATTGTGACCAATGTAGAGTGAGTCACTCGACAAAATTTCTTAAAAATTGTTTGCAGATACGATGTATTGCGGAGTCTACGCTGTTTCGACATGTTCGTTTGTACGTGGTACCTCACGTACTGATGACTTGGCAGCAACAGCAGTCATCCATGTTAAATGCAGTGCGGTGTAGCGGTCGCAAGTTACGGTTGATGGGGGACGGGAGGTCTGATTCACCAGGTCACTGCGCCAAGTTCGGCACGTACACGCTGTTAGACGGAGATACTGGCAAAGTATTGGCTACAGAGTTAGTACAGGTATGACATGTAAATAATAGAATAAATTAGCATGAATATATCTTCGTTTATACATTCAGCACTACTTAGTTATTACTAAAATAACACTCCCTTAACTTTTGTATTATTTCAATTGCTACATTCTATGCAAAACTTAGTGGCTTTCCGGGTGAGCTTGATATCTATGTCAAATATTGTATTTGACTGTAATAACATACAAGCATATGATAACTTGCAATGTTTGTGCTAGTATTACATAAGAAGCTGACAAACTAACACATGCTACATATAGTGGGCCAGCTTTTTATCGATTGGAAGTTATTAAAAAATGGCAATTACTTTCTATAGGACATGTACGTGTGATAAAAATTAAAAATATAGGACATTTTTTTTATTATTCCGATGTCATGGCTAATTGGACTTTACTTACTTTATTAAACATTTAGTCAAATGAAGTTGGTGGAGCCTACCATTGTGAGTTAGCTGGCCTACAGAGGGCACTGCAACGAGTCGGTGTTGACCTTATCCACTCGCTCGTTACAGACAGACACAGACAACTTGCAAAATATCTCCGGGAGAATGTTCCCGAGATACTTCACTTGTTTGATGTCTGGCATGTAGCTCGAAGTGGGTGTTCATTAAGACTTCATAATTTGCTTTCGGATTTTTGTTATTGTTTGGTTATTGTTCAATGAAGTGAAAAAGCTTCATTTTATCATTTACTAGCTGATGACCTCGTAACACACAATTCTTTGACATTGAAGCTGAATAAAGTGTCTTTCTTTACTCTCTTCATTCATGTACAGCTAATGTGGTGGACCCTCAATAATAGAATTTGTTCTAAAAATTACTTTGACACAAACAGTAAAGTTATACTGATCAAGTCATAGGTCCCTGCAGTAAATGAGCATAGCGAGTACGCATAATCTGTCTTACATGTACAACTTCGGTGTTTAGCTCCTTAATAACTCTTTAACTTTATTATAATGAAGAACAAATTATATGTAACAAATTGTGTGTTAATTTCAGTACTTTGTTGTAGGTTTGAAGAAGAAGTTGATCGCTTTGGGGAAACAAGATGGGTGTGCTGTGGTGAATAGGTGGCGACAGAGCATCATCAATCATCTTTACTGGTGTGCTGGATCCACAGAAGGTAATTATGCTCCGCCCGTTTGAAGAACGGTAGGGGGTATTGGAATGGACTCCATGTGCACCAGATTATCACACGTTTCGCTTTATACCTCAAGTTACTATTATAGCTATTTTTTTTTTTTTTTTAAACATGTTTGATACACACAAACATATATCTCAAAAACTTTTTTGCCCTAGGCTAATTAGCCTTAAAAAGGAGTTGGGGCTTTATGACAGTCTCTGATTAAAAGTCAATTTCAGATACCTCTCATGTCATATTGACATAGTACAAAATTATTTTGTGGGATGAATAGAGCATTTCCTAGGTTTTGCTGAGTTTGAAAATTGTCAAATTACAGCTTGCCAGCCTTCTTTCAAAAACACTCTGTCTCGTGATTTTCAGCATTGATGTCACATTAGTCGACCACGTGGCATTTTTAGACTACATGGTTGATTCACAGAGATCCTTTGCAAGATACGTAGGAAAGCAAGTCTAGAATCAGCTTTTCAAATAATACCTTACATAAATATTTTAGTCTGGAACATTTTCTTTAGTTGTTATGACACGACGGACCAAACGAAGACAAAATAAGATACATGAAAACATAATCATGATGAAGCTTGCAAAAGTTTTGGCAGGAAACGTTAAATGACGTCACGCTGCAAGCTCAGACTGTTTTACGCAGTGCCATGCGTGGTCTCTCTTTCAAAGTATCATAACTTCGTATTCAAGAATACAATTTGCACAATAATTTTGAAACATTTTGTTAACAGTACATTCTGTAATTATAACGAAAGTTTGCATCAGCAATCCCTAATTCTTTTCAAAAATTGTTTTCGTGGTGCGGACACTTTCTCCAGAACTGCTTGACAGATTTTCATGAAACTTAAAACATAGATGTATATTACTATTCTCAAGATTTGATTAGTTTGCAGAAAAATCGAACAGTGAAAATACCAATAGTGGCCATATTGGAAAAAACATGAAATTTCAACAAGTAGCATTTGGCAAATTTGGACAAAACATTGCAGAATGAGTGGTCTGTAGGCTCTGAGCATGGGATTCGATTATTTTTAGATCAATTGAATGATTAGAGCTGAAACTACAGCCATTTTTAGATGCACGGTTTTACGTTACTACATTCTATACAAAACAGTGGTTAATCACGGCATCTCATAAGCTTCTAATCTAGTTGGATATTGTATCTAGTGCTTTGAAAACACATATGCATGCAATCAATTTGTATTAAAAAAAAGCTTTCTGCTTATTGTAATTAGGTGGCTTGGTTATGTAGCTTGATGGAGGGCAGGGGATTTTAGCCACATTAGTGGCAAATACTTGTCATAGTTAGTACCTGTATCATACGAGTGAGCATATTTATAGTATTGTTAATACAGTAAGCACTAATTCTAACAGCCTTTGGGATAAATAAAATGCTGGTTATAAAGAGGTAAATGTTACCGCCAGGTTCTTTAGCAGAGCCCCCTCCCTGCCTCCCTCCCTCTTAATGTTTGCCTTCCAAGCACAACTACAGTATTTGTTATTATGTTTAAGCACTCGCATGTATCTTTTTAAGAAAACAATGGTGATGTGGTGGTGGCGAAGTGGAAATCGCTGATTGAACATGTGTGCAACAAGCACGATGATCTCCGTGACGACCTGTACAAGGAATGCCAGCATGAACCTATGGGTGAGGATTACGAATGGATCAAGCCAGGTACAGTTAACAGCAAGAAATAAAAAATTATTTTTAATGGAAAAATTGTAATACCTATAAATTACTTATAAGTTTGTTTTATTTGAGCAAAATAAGCTAAATATTTCTTTTCCTGCAGGATCTGAAGCAGAGATTAAGCTGGAGGATATGGTATTGAAGACTCTGCTGTTGAACGACATACGCCGCCTGTCCACCACGGTGCAAACCTCGTCGTTGGAGTCCTATCATTCAGTTATGCTGATGTTTCAGCCGAAGACAAATGCGTATTCCTATCATGGAATGCTTGCCAGGTAGAAAATTTTATTAGTTACTTTTTGTTTAATGAATGAAGCATATCTATAAAGAAGTAATAAAATGAAAATAAAAGTTAGATATGTAAGTTATCATTATGTATCTACTACATTTGAAATTTGTACTGCTTTTTTGTTTGGGTGATATTTAGATCAGCACTGGCAGCATTACACTGGAATTCTAACTGCTCAAGAATGCAGGCCGTTGCGGAAGATGGTAAAGGGCGATACGTGGTAACTTACCCAAAGGCAAAGCAAGGTGCAGCTACTGCCAGAGTGGTGAAGGAAGCAACAAGCTATGGTAAGTTATTTTGCCTGATGTCGAAGGATCAATAACAATTAAAATACATTGTTACGCTTGTTTACTGATCAGATACAGTTTTGTGAGATTAATAAACCGAGCAAATTAAGTGTGCGTACAATACTGTCATTTACTTATTTCAAAGGCTTCATTGTAATGATCATGCATACAGTAACATTCTGATTTACAGCATATGCTGAAGACATCGTGGCAACTCTACCCGTAAAATTCTGGGAGGATAGCGAGGCGTTGACGAGGTTCGAAATGCCTGAAGCCCCACCTACACTTTCTCAGCAATACGAACGGGTGGAAAAGGATGAAGTTGTTGCTCTCTTCAGATCGAGATTTAAGTAGGTGGGTGCATGTTTAACACAAGATTGTTATTGTGCAGAAAATTTATTTTAAGTAGCTTCCATTATTCACATATATATTATCACTTTAAGCTATTTATTATGTGATTGAACTTTTTGTCTGAATATTGTATTGATGTTAGCACAACCTAACGTATCCAGTTTTGGCTTAAGTTAGACTTGACATAGATATGTAAGTATTGTTTTATGCTGTGTATTCTTTTGTTTGATTATGTAAACATTTATAGATCTTTGACCATACATAATATTTTTCAGCACTGGCATTTAGACTGAGAGAAACTGCTTTGTTGTCGCCGCCTGTCACCACTGATGTTGCCACCCTTGTCGTCACCTGTCACTGCTCGCTGTCTCGCCGTCACTATTGATGTTGCCACCTTCTGTCGCCTGTCACTGTCATCGCTCACTGTCACCATTGATGTCGCTTTGTTTCTACCCGCATCATTGCCTGTGTTGTCATGCTAAGATTTATACACTCGGCACAACCTAATCAACCACGAGAAAGACTTAAATACAAGATAAGCATTCGATTAGACATCAAATCAGATGGATGGTTGGCCCTGAAAAGAGCCGTTTGCATACAGGTGATGTCGCCTGTATCTACCGAATGAATGGTAATGGTGGAAGATGTCCTGTGTAATGGTCTCCTGGAAACTCCTCTCGGATTCTGTTAAGCACACATGATGGCAGTGCAACGCGGTTATGCTGACCTAGCCAACCCCATGCAAGACTCACTAGACCTCTATATGCAGTGAAACGGTATCGTCTGAAACAGAAATAGGATCCACATGTTGATATGACAAGAACTCTCAACTATCTAAACATTCAGGCAAAGCAAATCACTGACATGCTAAATTTATAATTACCATTGATTGTTTATGGTTTATTTAGTGTTTCAATGTGGATTATTCTCTGTTTATAAAATTTGTTATCGTTGCAAATGATGCAGGCCTTTCCATAATATAGCCTGTGCATCAGTCATTCTGAGAGCCTGTGCATTTCAGATATCCCAGATTCAATAGTTACAGGTAGAGTGAGACCTTCCCTCTTGTCGCGCTCCTAGGCAAGATGGGTAGTGCATCTGCCTTATAACTCAGACTCGGGGATTTGAATCATATAATGTAGCCCGTGCATCAGTCATTCTGAGAGCCTGTGCATTTCAGATATCCCAGATCCAATAGTTACAAGTAGAGTAAGACCTTTCCTCTTGCCGCGCCCCTAGTGCAATCTGCCTTGTAACTTCGAGATCATGGGTTCGAACCCCACCCAGGGTCGAACTCAGGGATCTGAATCATATAAATCATTATTTTATGAATCAGGTTAATACTTTACATTTATCTGTATGAACTTACTCATTCAGTGTTGCATTCGGAGTATTGCGGTAGCGTGACCTGTACGTGTGGTAGTTAGCCCGGAGTACCCAAGTGTCTAAACACACTGCTTTGAAGCCAGGATGGTCTGTCACACATTGCAGGCCACCTACTTCTTCCATCAGTGCTACCAGTTGCGGGATTTCATGGCAGCACTTGCTGTTTTCCACCTTTTCTTGTGGAACACAGTGCTCACATGTACACCTGTAAAATTTAATGTATATTTTGACCATTTTTTATCACTGTATTTCTGTATGAAGAGGCCTGTTACTTAAGCAAACCATACAGATATGGGTTCACTGTATATATATTCCTGAACTTGATATATTTCCCCTCCAATGGTAGGATTCAGCATGCCTTTCAGTGCAACTAGTTTTTATAACAAGCATATAGTAATTTCAAATTTCAAAGACTAGCAACTAGCAAAAATAGAGATGTGGGCTCACTGGCTATCTATTTCCGTACTTAATAGTCTTCCCTTCTCTGGTAGGATTCAACAATGCGGCCTGTCAGTGCAACCAGTTGTTATATAACAAGCATATCGTAATTTCAAATTTACCAGATACTCGTCAATACAGGATGAGATGAGAAGTCTTGCAAGAACTTTCTGTAAATACTCAGAAGTTTAGTATGTTGCTTTCAAAAATTAGGATACTGGTGATGAAGTTCTTGTAACTCGTAGCCAAAAAGAATCATTACTGTCCATTTCATCCCCTGATCACTGATAGATACACACAGCCATAAATTATTGTAAATATGAATAAATAAAACTCATCTGTGACAGTTTGTTATTCTTTATTACCAGCACTCACCAGCTATTGTCCTGAACACGTGCTAAGTTGTTGAAGAAGTGGGCCAAATCTGGCTCCTGTTCTTGAGGCACTGCTGCAGGTGCCAGGGGTTGATAGAGGTATGGGGCAACTGCACAATGAGGGGCAACATCCCCACTATCACTACTTGAACTGTCGGATTCAGACATTTTGTGTGCTAATGCATAGAATATTTGCAACTGTGGTCCACTTACACGTAGGCCCTACGTGTCGGGTATATGACGTGTAACCAGTTTGTTGGGTAGTAGTGTACATAATATAATGGAAAGATATGGATCAAGTTGAGTTTTACTAATTGAAAATCGATATGAAAAATCTGTATCTAGAGAGAAGAATCTAATGGATTAGGGGCGGAGACAGGTAGCTGTCAATAAATAAATAAACTATTCAGTCCACGCTCAGTAAAATACTACAATCCAACTGTTTTATCAGCATTTTATTGAGTGTGGTATCAGTGAAAGGAGCAGCATCTAGGGCGTCGTCTGCTAGAGATCGAGTAATATGGTTTAGGGCGTCGTCTGCTCGAGATCGAGTAATATTTTTTAAGTATAAATCTATGTAAGAATTATCTTTGTTAAAAGTCGCAGAAACGAGGACATCACATTTATAGTAAGGATACCAATTATCAGTGCCATTATGCAAAAAAAAATTCAATTTGTTTTTACAACTTTACTTTCATACACATTTCTGTCATTCTTTCTTCTTTCCATCATCTGTCAAATTTATCATCTATTTCCGGGTTCATAAAACTCAAGTTTTCACTCGGTTTCAGGCTATATACAGACAAAAGAGCAAACAGATGAAATTATCAATAACATTGGGATATTGTATTTCAATCATTAATCTCTTACGGGGGATATAACATCACAGTATGACAGAGTTAAAAGGTGTGTTTACATCGTAAGCTGTCAAATAATGGCGACAGTCCCGAACAAAGATTCTGTCAAAAGTCCGCATAATGGATTTCCTTGGTGGTAGATATTTTAGGAGTTGTTTCTTATTAGTTATTTGATAATTGAGTCCAGGTGAATGATACGTTCAACGCCACTGCGACAAAATTTCAATGATTAGATTTGATTCATGTTGCTGTCTCACTCTATAACGATACCAACAGAGTGATGACGTATTGATCCGAAGACGTCACAGCTTGCTGTAGACGGTCTCGCGTGAAGTCGTGTGATTTGGGCTTACTTGCCATTTCCGGTTTTCATCGTAGCAAGACAGCTCGATCAGCCTATTTTATTCTTTCTTGCTATAAATGTGAGATGATATTGAGATTTTTTTACTCAGACCGATTGCTACCATAAATGTTTAATTGTCCATGAAGTTCGATTTGTAGCACCCTTGTTAAGAAACATGAATTTTGTGGTATTCCCCATGGATTTCATGATTTACGGAAAAGTTGTTTGGTCGTTCCCTTTAAACGACTACAAATCAATTTGATATTTGCGTAGCACAACAGGCTGCAGTCGCTTTGATGTAAAGATTGATGATTTCAAGAGAACTATTCTCTGTGTAAAAGTTTTCAGAAATACTTTATAAGTTG
>WLWI01006021.1_pt1 | contig 10046 bp, 4 predicted proteins | sample 6701501 | NCBI WGS metagenome assembly WLWI01 (sample SAMN12718690, study PRJNA515312) | sponge metagenome | isolation source: marine sponge | host: Mycale hentscheli | place: New Zealand: South Island, Marlborough, Capsize Point | collected 2014-11-01
ATTGACAGACTAACTTTATTGCTTTTCCTTCTTCTCTTTTTTTGTTACAACATTTTATTTCATGATTTTCACAGCACACTGTAGTATAATTTGTTGAGACATCAATTTGTTATAGAGATGTACCACTATTATTACATAGTGTAAAGCTAGTTATAAAGACGTACCACTATTTTTACATAGAATAGAACTAGTTATAGGGATTTACCACTATTATTACATAAAGTAAAGCTAGTTATAAGGAAGTACCACTGTTATTACATAAGTAGAACTAGTTATGAAGATGTACAACTATTATTACAAAGTAGACCTATGTACCACTATTATTAAATAAAGTAGAGCTAGTTATAGAGATTTACCACTATTATTACATAAAGTAGAGCTAGTTAGAGCACTGTACTACTATTATTACATTGAGTAGAGATAGTTATAGGAATATACCACTATTATTACACAGTGTAGAGCTAGTAACATGGTTGTACCACTATAATTACATAGAGTAAAGCTAGTTATAGAAATGTACCATTATTATTACATAGAGTAGAGCTGGTTATAGGGCTGTACCACTATTATTACATTAAGTAGAGATGTACCAAAGTGCACCACATGTAACACTCGTTTTTTAATACCTAATTGCATGTTTTGAAATGTACTGCATCTACCATATTTTATTTATAAAGTAAATGTGAAAGTGCGCATAGCAACAGTTGTCCGTGCTATTTTAGTCTAATACAACAAGTGGTACAAGTGGTACAATATGTTATACAGCACACAAATTAAGTTATACCAACTTGTAGTGTTTTAAAGTTGACGGAATATTGCTTGTTACATAGAGTAGAGCTGGTTATAGAAAGTTACCACTACTGTTACATACAGTAAAGCTGAGTAGAGCTGGTTATAGAAAGTTACCACTACTGTTACATACAGTAAAGCTGAGTAGAGCTGGTTATAGAAAGTTACCACTACTGTTACATACAGTAAAGCTGAGTAGAGCTGGTTATAGAAAGTTACCACTACTGTTACATACAGTAAAGCTGGCTATAGAAATGTACCACAACAGTAACATAAAATAGTGGTAGTCTTAGAAATGTATCACTGCTGTTACATAAAGTAGAGCTAGTTATAAACATGTACCACCACTGTTACATAGAGTACAGCTGCTTATCAAAATGTACGCTACATAATATAGTGGTAGTTTTAAATATGTAGCTAATTATAAATATATACCACTGCTGTTACATAAAGCAGAGTTGCTTATTAAAATGTACCACTACTGTTACATAAAATAGAGCTAACTTTAAAGGTGTACCGCTATGATCCATAGAGTAGAGCTGAGTTGAGATGTACCACTATTGTTACATGAAATATAGCTAATTATAGAAATGTACCACTACTGATACGTAGAGTAGAGCTGGTTATAAGGATGTATTTTCATAAAGTAAAGATAATTATAGAAATGTACCGCTACTGTTACATAGAGTAGAGCTGGAATGTACTACTACTGTTACATAAAATAGAGCTGGTTATAAAAATGTACCACTACTGCTACATAGAGTAAAACCGGTTATAAAAATGTACCACTACAGTTACATAGAGTAGAGCTGGTTATAAAAATGAACGACTACTGTTACACAAAATAGAGCTAATAATAGAAATGTACCACTACTGTTACATAGAGTAGAAGAAATTATAGAAATGTACCATTATTGTTACATAGAGTAAAGTTGGTTATAGAAATGTACTAATACTGGTACTTAAAGTACAGCTAGTTATAAAAATGTACCATTATTGTTACATATAGTAGAGCTAGTTATAAGAATGTACTACTACTGTTACATAAAATAGAGCTGGTTATAGAAATGTACCACTACTGTTACATAGAGTAGAACTGGTTCTAAAATTAAACGACTACCGTAACATAAAGCAGAGCTTGTTATACAAATGTACCACTACTGTTACATAAAGTAAAGCTGGTTATAGATATGTACCTTTACTAATATATAGAGTAAAACTGGTTATATAAATGTACCATTACAGTTACATAGAGTAGAGCTCGTTATAAAAATCAACGACTACTGTTACGTAAAGTGAGCTTGTTATAGGGATGTACCACTACTATTACATAGTTTTGAGCTGGTTATAAAAATGTACCACTACTGTTTCATATAATACAGCTGGTTATAAAAATGTACCACTAATGGTACATAGAGTACAAATAGATAATGTTGCATAAAGTAGAGCTAGTTATAAAATGTATCACTACTGTTACATAGAGTCGAGCTGATTATAGAGATGTACCACTATTGTTACATAAAATATAGCTAATTATAGGAATGTACCACTACTTTTACATAGAGTAGAGCTTGTTATCAAAATGTACCATTAAGTAGAACTAGTTATACAAATGTACCTATGTTATATAGAGTACAGCTGATTATAAAAATGTAACGCTACTGTTACATAAAGTAAAACCGGTTATAAAATGTACCATTACAGTTACATAGAGTAGAGCTGGTTATAAAATGAACGACTACTGTAACATAGTAGAGCTTGGTACCACTACGGTTACATAGAGTAGAGGAGGTTATAGAAATGTACCACTACTGTTACATAAAGTAAAGCTGGTTATAGACATGTACTACTGATACATAGAGTAAAACCGGTGATATAAATGTACCACTGCAGTTACATAGAGTATAGCTCGTTATAAAAATGAACAACTACTGTTACGTAAAGTGAGCTTGTTATAGGGATGTACCACTACTATTACATAGTTTTGAGCTGGTTAATGTACCACTACTGTTTCATATAATACAGCTGGTTACAAAATTGTACCACTAATGGTACATAGAGTACGAATAGTTACTGTTGAACAAAGTAGAGCTAGTTATAAAAATGTACCACTACTGTAACATAGAGTAGAGCTAATTATGAATATGTACCAGTACTGTTACATAGAGTAGAGCTAATTATATAATTGTACCACTACTGTTACATAGAATAGAGCTGCATACAGAAATGTACCACTACTTTTATACAAAGTAGAATTAATTATAAGAATATACCACTGCTGTTGCATACAGTAGAGCTTGGTATATAGAGTAGAGCTGGTTATCCACATGTTCCACTACTGTTACATAAAATAAAGCTGGTTATAAATGTACCACTGTTGTTACATAAAGTACAACTGGTTATAAAAATGTATCACTACTGTTACATAAAGTAGAGCTGCTTATAAAAATGCACCACTATTGTTACATAAAGTAAACTTAATTATAGGAATGTTCCACTAATGTTACATAGAATAAAGCAGCTTATAATGATGTACCACAACTAGAGCTGCTTATAGGAATGTATCAATACTGATCCGTATATAAATATCTACTTTTTCGAACATTAAAAAAACAACAACAAACAATTACAAAACGAGATTCTACTGTAAAGCTTAACTGAACGGGTTACGTCTTTTCCACAAAGTAGGTGGAGCTCTAATAATTTTCAGAAATGATTTAACTACATCATGCAAAGATAATCAACTTTGTAAAAGTCTTACATACAGCGTAAATTGTATCTGTAGAGTTAATATGTTTTAATCTTTTAATGTATTAGTTTTGTACGATTTATAAATATATTACGATATTATTGCGTATTAGCACATACGTGCTTCATCACATAAGGCAGAGTCACCACACTTTATACTTTACATTGCTTGACATGCATAAAGACATTTTGCTTCATAATATTATTTCCAAGTGTGTGTTTAGGTTTTGCTTAGCAAGAGCGTAAAGTTGTACTTAACGAAATTCTACTGTAAAGCTACGTCTCTTCCACAAAGTAGGTGGAGCATTAATAATTTTCAGATATGATTCAACTTTATCATGCTAAGATGATTAACTCTTGATATGAAGGTGGAGTGGTGGATGATATGAAACAGTAGTGGTACATTTTTATAACCAGCTGTATTATATGAAACAGTAGTGGTACATTTCTATAACAAGCTCACTTTACGTAACAGTAGTCGTTCATTTTTATAACAAGCTCTACTCTATGTAACTGCAATGGTACATTTATATAACCGGTTTTACTCTATGTATCAGTAGAGGTACATTTCTATAACCAGCTTTACTTTATGTAAAAGTAGTGGTACATCCCTATAATCTCCTCTACTCTATATAACAGTAGTGGTACATCCCTATAACTAGCTGTACTATAAGTAACTGTAGGAGTAGTGGGACATACTTATAACTAGCTGTACTTTAAGTAACAGTATTGGTACATTCTTATAACCAGCTCAAGACTATGTACCAGTAATTGTACACTCTTATAACAAGCTCTACTTCATGTAACAGTAGTTAGCTTTACTCTTTGTAACTGTAGTGGAACATTTTTATAACCGGTTTAAACTCTATGTAACAGTAGTGGTACATTTCTATAACCAGCTTTACTTTATGTAACAGTAGTGGTGCATTTCTATAACCAGCTCTACTTTATGTACCAGTAGTGGTACATCCCTATAATCAGCTGTACTTTATGTATCAGTAGTGATACATATGTATAACTAGCTCTACTTAATGGTACATCCCTATAACCAGTTCTACTCTATGTAACAGTAGTGGTACACTCCTATAATTGCTCTACTTTATGTAACAATAGTGGTACATTTCTATAACCAGCTGTATTATATGAAACAGTAGTGGTACATTTTTATAACCACCTCAAAACTATGTTTCAGTAGTGGTACATTTTTATAACCAGCTCAAAACTATGTAACAGTAGTGGTACATTTTTATAACCAGCTCAAAACTATGTAACTGTAGTGGTACATTTTTATAACCAGCTCAAGACTATGTAACAGTAGTGGTACATTTTTATAACAAACTCTACTTTACGTAATAGTAGTCGTTCATTTGTATAATTAGCTCTACTTTATGTAACAGTAGTGGTACATTCTTTTGTCACATCATTATAAACCCTACATTTCATGTTAAACTTATTTCTCCTTATTCATTAAATGTTCAATAAAAATAATAAGAGTGAGAGAATATAAAACACGCTCGTTTTTAATGCCAAATAGAGATGATAGAAGTTAGAACATGCTGATTAGTGAACTTGTTCAGCTTGTAAGTTTGCTGTATAACATGTTGTACCACTTGTTTTATTAGAATAGTATAGCACCAACTGTTGCTTTGTGCAGTTTTTTTTATTTAATATATGAATGAAATGTGGTACATGCAGTACATTTAGAAACATGCAATCAGGTATTCAAAACTAGTGTTAATGTAATGCAAGTTTTACAGTTGATGGAATATTGCTTTTTTCAAAATAGGCAATTTTGTTCTATCTCAACTGATTGTGCATTAAACATGCTACTTCACATAGGTGGTAAACAAAGTACCACATGCGGTACAAACTATGAGTTAGAAATAATGCAGAGTGTACCTAGAGTGGTACATGAGAACTAGTTTGCAACACTTGTAGCATAATATTGACTAGAAATAACAATAAAGAAAAATTAAAATTGTACAAACGGTACACATGTTTTTTCCCTTTGTATTTCGCGCAGTTTTTCCACAGGATCTTTTCTCATCATCAGTTTCAGGTTTACTTCTCCAGGATCAACACTTGCCATTTTCAGGTTTACTTCTCCAAGATCAACACTTGCCATTTTCAGGTTTACTTCTCCAGGATCAACACTTGCCATTTTCAGGTTTACTTCTCCAGGATCAACACTTGCCATTTAGTCTCATCTACAGTACATTTAATAGCCAGGGGTTACTTTAGTACCAACATGTTGGTACTAAAGTAACCCCTTCCCCACTTCTATAGATGCATAATAAAGATTAGAACAACAACATAATACGTATAGAGCTACAAGAACAGCAATTGAAGACTAAAGTTCAAGCAGGGCAATGCCTCCTGCAGGCCATCAGTCCCACCGATATCCCTTGCTGGGTCCTCTCTGATATCTAGACCCACCAGGCTTGCTGATGCAGACTGTCCTGAGAGAGATCCGGTTTTTCGGTGCGGGTGGCAGTAGATAGAGACGATGGAGAATCTCCCATCTTCTCAGGAAATACCGGATATTGATTTGAGCCAGGGTGCTATGAACCAGGTGCTAGAAGCTGTAGGGATGATGTGCAGTACTGGTGAAATGTAAGCGTATTTTCGTTATCGAAGATCCTCGTAGATGGCTGTCCCCATCATCGGATTATTATTTTAACTATTATTATTTATTATTTATCTAGCAGAAGAAAAAGACAAAAACAGAGGCAGCTGAAAGTCACCTGGTTTGGTTACTAGGCATAGGAAGTTTGGACTTGCTGAGGGCATCATGTGCTCTAGAAATCCAGGGCCTTTCAGATGGAGTCTGTGGGTAAGTCTGGGAGGCTGGCAGAGAAAACTATTATTTTAACTATTATTATTTTTATTATATCTACCAGAAGAAAAAGAAAAAGACAGAAAATCTGCGAGTAAGAAAAATTTAACTTACAGATGTGAAAGTGACAAAGTAGTTTGGGACACAAGCCAATATATATATTTGTAGCACAATCTTATTATTTATGCATTCAAATCACTTGTCATTATTTCACTTGTCACAGTATTTACTATGTTACTGCTTTTTGTGTGAAATTGACCAATGGCTCATACTATATATAAATATTTTATTTGATATACTTTGTATAATGCTGGTACAGCAGTGCTGAGGAGGTGTTCTTTTCCAGTCAGAGCTTGTTTCGCATTCAAAGAGACAAAGACTCTAATGAAGAAAAAAAAAACAAAAAAAAAAAACAAGACAAGATGGAAGAAAGTCCAGGAAGGGAGGAACAGCAGTGCTTGAGAAATATTTCTGTGTATGTTTCTCATTACAAAGAGACACAAAAAGATGGTAAAAAAAAAAAAAACAAAGAAAATAAATATGAACTGGTCAACAATTGCCAACTGAGGTCAAAGAAAACCAAGCGGCTCCAGCTGAATGCATCAATATTCAGCCAATTCAGCAACTTAGGACTCAATTTTCCAAACGCTTTTTCTGAAATTCCTTCTGTAATTGCCCAACTCAATGATTATTTAGTAAGTGGTATAGGTCATACGTGTATTCTTAATTTTTATAAGGTGCGAATGTGAAGATCCATTAAGATAAGGAATGATTTCATAGGTTCCGACTTTGTGGAGCTACTAGTAGTGGGGGCGAGAGCATCCCTAAAGCCAAGAGATCCAGAGGAAGACCTAGGAAATCTGGCTGAAAATATTCATCTACATTGCTAGTATGCCAATATTGATATAAAATTAGTTTTGTCATTGCCTGTAGAGCTAGTTTATACAAAAACAGTAATAGAAGACTAATTTTAAGCAAGGTAATCACAAAAAGAAGCTGTTAAGGAACAGAAGACAGCCAAGAGCTAGCAAAAAGAAAGAAAAAAGTAACAGTTTTGGTGTAGTAAACTGGCTTAGCTATAGTAAAATAGCTATTGTAGCTTCTGCTGATTTTGGTAGGAACGAATAAAGAGGTAGTGATGCTCATTTGAGGGAGGGGAAACAATTCTGTTTGGGGAAGCAACTCTGTGGGAAGGCGGGAGGGGGGAGGGAGGGGGGCAACTCCATTTAAACGGTGTAAAATTTACATTAGAACATTTCTTCACAGTTCCTAATGGCTACAAGATGACTATTATAGTGTACAGCAATGGGGATGTTGATGGTGCAGGAACTCATGTGTCAGTGTTGGCGCAATTTTTAGATGTTCCATATAAGAAGCTGGCCCCATGTTCTCTTCTAATGAGCACACAAGAAGCAAGCGGTTGCAGCAACAACCCCAGTATTGGAGCAGAAGGCTCTAGTGTCGATCTCCCTGATGTGTCCAGTGGTGCCCAGGTAGCTATTTCAGCCCCCCTCCAGTGTAAACTACTTATATATTTTACTTTTTATATCTAACTTCTTTACTTATATATATATATATATATATATATATACCGGCAGGTAAGGTAGTTTTGAAATTGCGTGACCGTTTGATTCATTTGTTTTGTTCCCTCCCTAATGGAACTTGGAGAAGTTATAATACTGTGTAATGACCATTACCACCGATTTATTTGCAAATGCAATGAGTATATGGTAAAAACTCTGAAATAGATACATGGCTCAAAACAAGCTTGCATGTGTATGTCGGCATAGCTACGATGAAGTCAGGTTAGGCTTTAACTCAGCGGAGGTAAATCCGGTAAAGAAAAATTTCCTGCCACAGTTGTATTCTAATCCCATCTCTTCTATATTGACCAAAAACGAGTAACATGGCTTAAACCTCTCCAAGGAGGTGAGCTGTTTGATCATGTAGTAGATGTGGGAAAATTCTCTGAAGAATTATCAGAATTGCATGTAGGCAGAGTCATCGTACAATCTTTTTGGAAGTCCATTTTTAAGCTATTACTTAGATAATTTAGCCGTGATAATTATAGAGCTATTTTAGACATTACTCTCTGCACCAACGTTTAAATATTTGTGAGCATGTCTTAGATTTTTTCATTAACAACTATGAGGTAAATGTGTTAACTACTAAATTTTATTTTGCAATTAATCTTTATTCTAGGAAAAAAATGAGAAACTGGAACACGTAAGATTTTAGTTCTGACCAGTTATGTATCAATATTTCATTTTATTAAATTACATCACAGACTGTAAAAGTATGGATGGGTGGGGAAATACCCATTATTTCTACGCCGTTGTTTCAGGCAAGTAGCTAAAACAGCTTTCTTGATTTTAAAAATTTATGTTATTTTTATTTTTTAGTTCTTTCAAAGCGTCCAAGAAATGCTCAAAGAAGAAAATAAAACACTGGAGGATGTGCATAAAAAGTATTAATAAGGGGAGCGTGGTTAACTCAATGAATCGCCACATTTGGTGAACCAGCCGATGGACGAGGAAGACTCTACTCTCCTCTATCTTGCTGCCAACAGCTTATCCCCAGAAGCTTTGAACATTCTGTTGCAGTATATAACAGATATGAATGTGCAGAATGGGGAAGGAGTCAGGGCATATGTGCAATTTGTGGTAATAAATTCAGATAACTGTTCAGAGGAAGAGAATTAATAAAAGAAGAATGACAGAAATAGACAGTCCAACAAGTCCATCTTGCAAGGTGCGGCAAAGCTGCTTGGCCCTGGTGAGTGGGTGTGACAAATGGGTGTGGCCAGTAAAAAGGCCCTGCACAGCTGTTGTGTATGCACTGCCAACTAATATTTGATTCAGCACATCTTATCCAAAAAGTCTAACAGAAACCAGTGGTACACAGAAGAGACACCAAAAGCTACTTAAGAAGGATTACCTGCAACTATTCCTTCATTTTTAATAAGAACATAGACAACAAACGAAGAAGGATAAACGTTGGGTTTTTGGAAGTCTCATTGACGCACATTACCTTCAAACTGGCACTGCTCCATGAAACCTACCACGTGGTTGCTTTCATGCATCAAACGAAAAAGGCAGGATGTGGGCCAGCCCACACTCGTTGAAGAGAAGTAGAGTAGAGAGAAGAAGATAGAGACAATAGAACATTTGTGTGTTGTGTATCATATTAGTCGAGTGTCAAAACATTTATGTGTGTGCATGTAGTAGTCAGTAGTGCGCAGGTCAACCGCATAATTTGTGCAATCATTTCATTGGTCAGTTATTGAGTGAGCTCGTCTCATAAGCTCACTCATCTCGTGGTTGTAGTTAGTTCAGTTCACTGAGTAGTTTTAGTAAAACCTATTCGAAGTGAGGCACCAACCCTCTTGCTGAACTCTGGTGGCAGCGAATTACTCGCTGTTCCCAGAGCTGTGTGGTGCATCCGTTTCTGTACGCAGGCCGGACGCCACATCAGTGAAAGAACTATTTTAAGAACTTTTCGCTTTGAAGAAATACTTGGCATTTACAAGGAATAATGGATAAATTGCAGTTAAAGACATAAACTACCGATTCTTTATCATATTATACTTACGCACATAGGTAGTGGTATCAAAATTTCTGTTGCAACTGAATTCAAACTTTCAGCATGGAGGAAATTAAAAAATACTTAAGTT
>WLWI01006024.1_pt1 | contig 10043 bp, 8 predicted proteins | sample 6701501 | NCBI WGS metagenome assembly WLWI01 (sample SAMN12718690, study PRJNA515312) | sponge metagenome | isolation source: marine sponge | host: Mycale hentscheli | place: New Zealand: South Island, Marlborough, Capsize Point | collected 2014-11-01
TTCTTTACTTTGCTACCTGTTTCTGTTTCGTTTTAGCTCTCCTCCTCCTTGCCCTGTCTTTTTCATTTCTTATCGCTCTCCTTACTAATTTTTCTTCAGGAGTTTCTAACGCCCTCAAAGCTCTTGATCGAGCGTTTCTAACGTTTTGTCTACTGGGTATCGCTACTTCGAACGGCGGGTAAACAAAACAAAATGTTGCTAAGAAGGTTACCCGGCCCGCGCAAGCGCGTAGGAGAAAAGGTACACACGTACGCCCACGCAAGAACAAAAAAATTTCTAGACCTAAATATATATGTGACCTTCTATAGGAAAACCGGGCACAACGTGGCACCCTTCGAAAAAAATTTTGCACTTACAGAGCTGTCGGCATCCAGATATTAAACTCTCCAAGTTTTATCGTCGTAGACTTAGTTCCCACTATAATAGACCTAACCGTTCCCTTACGCAGGCTTGAAACAATACATTTTTAAGAAATCGATCGATCTTTTCTCGATATTCACGCACGCCGCGTTGTGCCCGGTTTTCCTGTAGACTGTCACATATATATCGCGAACTCATTAGAGAGTCAGCTCCGCTGTGCATATCATCTACTTTGTAAAAAAATAAACTCTTCTGTTTTATCCACATACAACACTGTTTGGTACAAGTTCCGCTTTAATTTTTGAAGGGTGCACATTTTTTGTGGGTGATATCACCTTTATCATATGAAATTTACTAAGCAACTGTGGTCTATATATTATATTATACATAATGAAGTATGATATGGCGAGAAAAGTTTTATTATCACTATGCTAAATAATTAAATATAACCAATAATTGTATTGTTTCATTACCTTCTTTGACTTTGGTTGTTGGTTGCTGTTGTTAGCTGGTACAGAATTTTATCATTTATTTCATTATACTAAATATATGATTCTAATCCTTTGGTATTTATATTAATAATTATATCGAACTGTATTATCAATGAAATACCCAACAAAATTCATAAGAATATATTGAGGATGAACCCTGATTTCATAGAATCTATCTCTTACAACAATCAGTCAATATTAATCTGAAAGGTGATGTACAGTAACACATTTTCAACAGAATGCCATAAATATCTTGCTTGCTTATTGTTGTAAATCTCTAATATTGATATTGACCAGAGTCAGTGTTCAATTGTCCAGAAATTTTAAACTTACTATGGAAGGTACTAAAAGGTGAGGCTTAGTGCAATCAGTGTGTAGTGTAGTTTTAGTAAAGAAGTTATAATTATAACTATAGTTCTAGTTCAATTTAGTTATAGTCAGCTATAATTTTTTTCCAAATTTCGCTATGGTAGTTTTATAACTAAGAGTTTTTTTTCCAATTTAGTTATATTTATATCTACATAGGTATTGTAATCAATACCTCTACTTCATGTTATTAATCAAAATATCCTAACTATTTAAATACAAGTGTTAGTTTTAGTCACTAGCTACCAAATTAGCATGACATTTATTAGTTAGTAACCTTCTTGTTTTTTGTACAACCAGAAGAATAGACCCAGTCGTTAGGTACTCAAACACAAATCCATACTCATCTGCCATAATGAAAACCACGACGAGGATGAGCACATGATAAGCTTGCAGGTTGAAGAAGAGTAGCGTAGGGGACAGTATTCACTGAGCAGACAATATTCACTAGTGAATGAATAATGTCCCCTTTACTAGAGAATTATGTCCAAGCCTGAATCTGAGACTTGCTTTTTGCCTGAACAAATTGTTTTACCTATAGCTTCCCCACTGACACTGGATGAAGTAAAAAAAAAAAAAGGAATGGAGAGTGCTTTGTTGTGACATGTACTTAGAGAATTACATGGAGCAGCTGCAATATTAAGGTGACCTTTGAGCTGACTATATAAACATCTGTAGCTGTAGTTACAGATGCAGATTACCTTTCAAAATTGGTGAGCCCCACCCACTGCTCTACTAAGCATTTAGTGGAGTGGCCATTACTATTAGAAACATTCTACCATGGAATACATGTGTAACACACTATCTTCTTATTAAGAGTCATCCAATTATTGGTCTTGCATTCATAGCTTTTATGACCAATGCCTTGGCATCTAAAGCAACGTAACTGTGAACTTAATCTGTCATCCCTCCTCTCACATCTAGGTTGTTCTTTGGGTCCAATGTTAGCTGATTTTAACGAGCTCAAAAAGGTCAGAGTAAGACTTAATAGGGTGGCTGTCAATGAGCCCTTGTTCTGTAAGAGACAAGCCAATTCTAAACAGTGTAACAATTAGGGACAATGCACATCATTTACAGTTTGGGCACCTAGGATAAACCTGTTGACTAAGAACTCCAAACATTTACACCTCTCAACTCTGTCAAGGACTTCACACAAATAGTTTTATTTCAATATTCACATTTATTAAGCCCTACCTTATCAAGCAATCTGGACTTTAGCATATTGAAAGTACAATCGTCTCTACTTAGCAAGTCCAAAATAGTTTCCTTAGTCTATTGTAATATTTCAAAATGCATGGAAATAAACTGTAGGATCCAATTATAGCTAGCTAAGGTGATTCAAGTTTTTGGTTCAGCTAATAGCATAATCAAAATTTCACTGTCATGCTAAGTACACCCAAATACATAATTTGTAGTGTAGCTATGTGTAAATAATTCCGAAATTTTTTGTTATCGGATTAACAATTGAACCTCATTAGCATGCACATTTGGTCAAGCTGTGTATCAAATATGGCAAAATCAATATCAGTAGCCAGTTACTATGCTAAAGTGTGGTTCACCTAGCTACTTGCATTTTCTAGCTGTAATTTAGAAAAACAATACCCTCTAAAATCATTCACATATTCTGCCCATCCAAATATAACAGCTTCCTCATTTTATCTTCTGTTAGTTCCTTGTGGAGACCACTCAATTTTTCTGTATAAGCAATATGTGGCATGCTGCTTGGGCACTGAGCTCATGGATGAATTGAGGCAAGTTTAAATTTGTCTCTGGCTCACCCAGCCAGAAAGATTGGAGTGTTGAAAGCACAAAAGCTGATGGTTTCAAGAACAGCAACTCATGTGGGGTGTAACCATGACGACTGTGTGGCGTGTTTCTGACAAAATATAATACTAAATCAAGTACTGCCACCCATTGTTCCTTGTTATCAATAGCTTTTGTGAGCATGGTTTTCAAGGTGGAGTGAAACTTCTCTAGCCGCCCATTTGACTGTGGGTGGTAAGGTGCCGTTCTGACTTTGTTAATCTCAAGTTTCTGGTAAAGTGCAGTCAATACTTTAGACATGAAATTGGTGCCCTAGTCCGACAGGACTACAATAGAAGGTCCCATGATGGCAATGACAGAAAGTAGTGCATGGGCAGTGTCTTCAGCTGTGTAACTTTTAAGAGGCACAGCAAATGGGAACCCAGAAGCAAGTTCCATGGATGTGAAAATGAATCTGCAGTTATATAATGACATGGGCAGTGGCCCCACAATGTCTACAGCTAATTTCTCACATCTTTCAGCAATGATTTCTGGGGGGCACAGAGGCACTTTCAACCCACCACCTTTATTGTTCTTTAGGCACAGTTTGCATTTGCTGATGTAACCCTTGACATCTGCTGCCATGTTAGGCCAAGAAAAATGCTTTTTTATGAGTGACCTAGTTGCATTCAACCCTCCATAGCCCAAACCGTCATGTGCAGTGCTCAATACTTTGCTTCTAAGAGGCTGTGGCACTATTAAAGCACTGGAAACTTGTTGCATGTTGTGGTGAGGCACATGAGAAATCCTTTTGCAACATAACAAGAATTATCAGGATCTTTTGCAGCTTCCCAGAGAGGGGCCAGTGACTTATCTGCCTTTTGCATGTTGACACCGTCAAACGTGACAGGCGGAAATGTGACAGGGACCAATGACTGTGAAGTATGGGCTGCTGCCTGTGGAATGGCTGCTGCCGAATGAAGCATAGGTTGGGTGTGACAGGTGATGTGACAGTGGATGTGACAGGTGATGTGACAGTGGGTGTGTCATCAGGTATGTCCGTGGGGGTGACAGAAGGTGTGACCAACTCATGAACATATGGAATGACATCAAGTGCCAGGGGTGTGGCACCTTCAGACAGATGTGGTATCGGCAATTTTGTCAGCCAAGGCATTGTCAGCTGCCATAGCCCTAGTGACTGCCATAACTGGCACTGGGGTGGCTTTCACTTGTGACATCAAGTCAAGTAGTTTCTGTTTGCCAAAATCCACACCTAACAAAAACGTGTGGGGTGGGAGTCTATCATCCATGGCAAGCCTACATTTGCCTTTCATGGTTGGTAACACAACCTCAATTTCATAGATTGGGGCAGTGACTTTAACTTGGGATATGCCAAAGAGTGTAACTGTGCCAACTGGTGACATGTCTAGTGAAATAAAATCACTGGAAAGTAGTGAGACTCTGGCACCAGAGTCAATAATAATGTCTGTGAAAATGCCATTGACTTCTCCTTGTGTGATGAAGGATTCATCTTCACTGTCGTGAGCGTGAGTGTTGAGAATGTCAGTGTCTGTGACGTTAGTGGTTGGTGAAGAATGATCAATTTTCCTGATAGGTCTGGCAGGTTGTAAATTTCTAGCAGGTTGAACTTGCTGTTGAGATTGTGGATGTTGATTGACAGTGTGTGGCTGAGGCTGTGATGGCATCTGAGGCTGAGAGTGATTGCTACTATAATGTTGTGATTGTGTGTTGCCGTTGGGACAATTATTAGCATAATGACCGACCTTGTTACACCTGAAGCAAGTGACAGTGGATGTATCATGTTGTGATTGTGGATTTGCAAGCAAGGGAGTTCTGTGTTGACTGTGTGACGTGTTGCCATAAGGGGTGTGGCTAGTATACGACTGCCTAAAATGGGATTGGTCATTACCATACCTTTGTCTGTGTGTTTGATAGCCATGGTTGTTACTGTAATGAAAGGGTTGTGTCTGTGCTTGTCAGACTGGAATGGATGAGGCGTGGCATGCCTGGCCTGTGCGCCTGGCTTAGGACACAGTGATGTGCAATCTTGCAAGAAAGAATTTATGGAAGGGTAAGCCGTCTTGCACACAATATCCCTAACATCATTGGGAATACCAGCTGCCACTGCAGTAGCTGCAAATATCTTTGAAACACTCTCTAGGGCTGCCTCTGACATGTGATCTAGGAATGGCATGTGATTTAGCATTACTGCAAACTTGTATGACCACATATTGAACCACTGCATAATAGACTTGCTACCACCTGGCCTGTATTTTAAGGGAAAGGAATTTAAACATTCATTTGCTGTGTAACCACCAACAGCTAGAAGTGTATCTCTCATTTGTGTATATGACCGACACCCTTCTACATTGTTAAAATATGCTTCCTTATACTGCCCAACCAATACTGCCAGTAATGCTTTTAAATATTCCTGCTGTAGTACATTATTTGCTTTAAGGGTATACTGAAATCTATGAAGCACAGCAAAGATATCCTCACCCTCGTGCATTACTCCTATTTGCTTAGCCAAAATGTCACACCTGCTATGATTGTGTTGCGGCTGTTGAGTGGGAGTGACTGTGGGCGTGGTTGCTTTGGCCATTATCTCAGCAAGGAAAAGCATGTGTGGATCCAATTCACAGGCTCTGGCTCTTTCAGTCAGGATCTTCAAATTCTCTATCTGAGACAGCATACATAGTTGGATTGGGTGTGGCACCAGTGCTTTCTGAAGAAGGTACCTTTTCTTCCTGTTGAGAATCCTGTTGAGTGTTCTCTTCTACTAGAGCAAGCCGTTCTAGCTCCACAATGGTGGTGTCTGATGAAGCTGAATCAAGCGAAGGAGCTGTAATAATAGTGGAAGAATCTGAGCTGCAACTAGATGCGGGGGAAGGCAAAACGCTGAAATTGCTAATGAATTGTCGATGTCCACAAATTCCATCCTGAGTGGGCAGTTCCGGGTATGCCATAGGCGTGGCCTCTCGTTATAAGCCATAGTGAAATGAAAGAAATACAAGAAACAGTGAAACACAGGCTGTAACTAAAAACAACAACGCTTACAATCGTTCATACAACAAAAAGTAACATATAAACACTGACACAGGTTACCAAACACAGTCACAGAGCAGTAGTAGTCGTGAAGTGAAGCAGAAACCCTCAACGCTCGAGTTGGTTTATGCAGCCGAAATGCTTGCAATGGGCTTGACTCGGAAACTGCAAGTGACTATGGTAGGACTGAAGCAGTAGTAGTAGTGAAGTGAAGCGGAAACCCTCAACGCTCGAGTTGGTTTATGCAGCCGAAATGCTTGCAATGGGCTTGACTGGAAACTGCAAGTGACTATGGTAGGACAGAAGCAGCAGTAGTAGGCGTAGTAGGCGTAGTAGTTCGTCTCCACTGGTCCTCAGCAAACAGAGTGTCTAATTCTGGCTGGGACCACCGCTGATCACCAAGTGTAAGTGTGGTGTGGCAACTGGGGGAGACACAGTAGACTGCCACCAGAGTTGTACAGGACCAAGCTTGTAAGGGCTTCCCCCCACAACCCAAGTCACAGAAGTTAAAGTCTGTCAAAGGATTATGAGAAAAAGCACCAAATGTACAACTGAGAAGCTCATGGTCAGTGGCCACAGTATATTAAACCACTGAGCATGAGCATGAAAACCAAGATGTGTGTGTGTGTGAGGCATGAGTCAGCGCAAATAATTGATAAAAAGGGTGACACATAAACAACATAACTGTGACACATAAACAACATACCTTAGCTACAGTAAGTGATGGATATGGGTGATTACAGTCAATAGTTATAACAGTGTCCTGCACTGTGTGTGTGGTGGGTGGATCCACCACAATCATCTTTAATTGATTCATCATCACTTGTAAGGTTGATATAGGTCCTAAAAACTGCAAAATAAACATAATTCAAAATGACAAAGGAAAAACAAATTACAATTATATTAGAAATTGTACACCTATTAGCTATAAACTAGTTCCAGAATCATGAATTGGAGACCTGAAAGATTAAAGGGGGTGGCTAAGTCGCCAGGCCAGAAAGTGGGTGTGGCCAATGTGGACAGGAAGTTAAAGCATTCAATGGACGCATATAAAGTGTATGGGCTAGCTACAAAATGTAATTGTATATTGTATTAGCTAGCAAACTATGTTTGCAAAAATTATGTTCATATTTTATAAATGTAATGTTAATAGAAAATTAAATTATCACAAGTAATTTATCTCAGTGATGATGATTGGTAGTAAAATTAATTAAAAATTTTAAAAAAACTCAGATACTAGACACCTGCATACTGACCACTGTCTTCTGCCAAAGAAATTTGGCTGGTGTGGAGTTTCAGCAAAGAATTTTCAACATACAGAATCCATGGAGCAACAGAAACTGTCCGAACCACGCAATCACACCAATTTGTCAATGTGCTGTGCCCACTAAAATACAAATTCGGCACTATTGATATTACCATGCCTACTCACTAAGTTGGGGCCTCAAAATATGGTCCAGCCATGGCCTGAGTGGCCCGACCGTCGACGCCACCCCTGATTAAGTTAGTCAAATTTTATCTTTATAATTTGTTACAGCAACTCACCTCCCACCACCTTCAGATGTAGTCAATATCAATGATGATATACCCTCCATATCATCATGAGAACTTGGTGGGAGCTGACTGGAAGCTGGAAAAACTCATTAGAGGTGATCACACAGCAGAAGGTTCAGTTCATGGAGTATAAGTACTTGCTGGTGGAATATCCTCATGAAGCAACAATGGAGACTGCACCATCATAAAGGAGACAAACACAGAACTAATCCTAGACTTAACTACAGTTAAAAACACTCACACTCAGTGAAGGTTGCATAGTAGATCCACTACATGATAATGGGGTTGTTGTGGTAGTCACTGTTGAAGCCAGGTGATAGTGAAGATTGTACCTTTAACTACAAAATGAAGTATCTTAACAAGCTCTTCCTCTTTCAAGGGGTTAGGCCACCGGAAGTCATAGTTCTCAAAGCAAACTCTAACCAACAATGCGCTGCAAATTGACCTTCGAACTTAATAATTGGCGAGCGAGACACTTACAGGGGTAACACAATTGAAAATCGGGGGTGTTTGTTTATTGGCGAGGCGAGCGAGACAGTATTAGGGGGGATAATGCAAAATCGGGTATATGTTATTGGCGAGCGAGCGTAGCCAGCGAGACACAACACAATCGAAAATCGGGGATGTTTGTTTATTGGGGAGCGTAGCGAGCGAGACACTTACAAGGGTAACACACGAAAATCCGGGATGTTTATTTATTTATTTATTTATTTATTTGTATATATATGGACGTATGTATGTCATTTTGTACTTTGACCCTCGCGTTTTTGTGTTATTTATGTGGTCGACCCCGTCCTAAATTGCACTAAACAGAATCCTCTGGTTTATTGATCAGTACCCGTATCACCCTAGAAATTGAATTGTTTACCGTTTTTAATTCATTTGCCGGTGCATTTAAAACTTGAAAACTAAGGGACTTCCATTTCTATTCGAGTTAGTGGGGGTGGTAAGTCAATGCGCTCTTTGTCATGGTTATAAGCCGTGCGCAACAGTATTTACTTGAAAATACATTGTCCACTAGACTACTGCCAAGGTAAGTCTGTGTAGGTGCATGTCCAGTTGTGTCAAAGCATTGTGTGTTACAACCATTACATAGCTAAAGAATATCACAAAGAAAATTTTTAAATAACGTGTATTGTTTTGTTGTTGTTGTTTTTTCCTTCCAAGCAGTTGCAGAGAGCTGTTAGTATGGCACTAAAATCCCTTTACCCTGTATGCGAAATTTAAAAACTGGACCTTATTTTCAGTAGCAGCGTTAGAAGTCAGAATCATTCATATAAAAATAGTATAGTCTTTAGGCTCGCTCGCCATTTGTGCTCAAGCACATCACTAGTTTAGATATATGTTTGGACGTATGTATGTCATTTTGTACTTTGACCCTCCGTATTTTGTGTTCGCTCCGCGTTCGACCTAGTCCCAAACTTCACTAAACAGAATCCTCTGGTGTAGCGACCATTACCCGTATCACCTTAGAATTTAAGTTGTTTACCGTCTTGAATTCTTTTGCTGGTGCAGTTAAGGGACTTCCATTTCTATTCGAGTTAGTGGCGGTGGTAAGTCCATGCGTTCTTTGTCATGGTTATATGCCGTGCGCAACAGTATTTACTTGAAAATACATTGTCCACTAGACTACTGCGAAGGTAAGTCTGTGAGGTGCATGTCCAGTTGTGTCAAAGCATTGTGTGTTACAGCCACTACTTATCTAAAGAATATCACAAAGAAAACTTTTAAATAACGTGTATTGTTTTGTTGTTGTGTTGTTCCTTCAATTCAAGCAGTTGCAGAGAGTTGTTACTATGGCACTGAAATCCCTTTACCGTGTATGCAAAATTTAAAAACTGGACCTTATTTTCAGTAACTTCAGTGTTAGAAGTCAAAATCATTCATATAAAAATAGTATAGTCTTTAGGCTAGCTCGCCATTTATGCTCAAGCACATCACTAGTTGGCGAGCGAGCGTAGCGAGCGAGACAATTACAGGGGTAAAAATGAAAAATCGGGGGTGTTTGTTTATTTATTTATATATATGGACCTACGTGTGTCATTTTGTACTTTGACCCACCGTATTTTTGTGTCTACTCCGCGTTCGACCCCGTCCCAAACTTCACTAAACAGAATCCTCCAGTTTAGCGACCATTACCCGTATCACCTTAGAAATTGAATTGTTTTTATGGCTTTGAATTGTTTTGCAGGTGCTGTTAAAACTCAAAATCTTATGGGAGCTCCATTTCTATTCGAGTTAGTGGCGGTGGTAAGTTAATGCGCTATTGTCACAGTTATAAGCCCTACTCAACAGTATTTACTTAAAAATGCATTGTCCACTAGACGAACCACGAAGTAAGTCTTGCGTAGGTATGTTCAGTTGTGTGAAAGTATTGTGCGTTACAACTACTATTAAGAATATCACAAAGAAAATTTTAAATAACGTGATTTGATTTTGTTGCTTCTTTTTCAATTCAAACTG
>WLWI01006025.1_pt1 | contig 10042 bp, 5 predicted proteins | sample 6701501 | NCBI WGS metagenome assembly WLWI01 (sample SAMN12718690, study PRJNA515312) | sponge metagenome | isolation source: marine sponge | host: Mycale hentscheli | place: New Zealand: South Island, Marlborough, Capsize Point | collected 2014-11-01
GGACAGCAGCCCACTCAAAGCCATTCATGACTTTGCCGACCATCGCATTTTATCAACGCATGTAAGCAAAGACAGCTTGGTTTTTATCGTGACAAGGGTAAATTTATGAACAACTGAGTGTATGATACATTTTAATAGAAGCACGATTTATTCACTGAAGAACAGCATACAGTGAACAAGATTGGCCTGGCAATTAGTTTTAGTGTCATTGTAGTTATCGCTGATGATGGCTTTCTTATAAATTAAAGAATACAGGCAATTTCTGTAAATTGTCACAACTTTAGATTCACATCATGGTACAGAGAGAAAGGTATGACTAACTGATTATTAGGCTCTCATTTGACCTAATTCAAGCATGTGTTTAGTAACCAAAAAATAAAAAAAAAGCTTTACTTATTCATATGCACCCAGCCACACATAAAGACCAGTATCAGTAAGGGAGCTGCAGTAAATATCACAATTCATGATCATTACGCTCTTTTTTTTTTCTTCAGTTTAATTGCATCCTTATTTCGCACACTTCCTTGATAAAAATTGCATAATCAGCATTGACAGTTTCTCATCCTCCTCATGTTTCTGTTCATCACTCAGGTGTGTTGCTCATGAAAAGCAAACAGCATGTGATGCCACTTGGAAAACATCATCAATAACTGAATCAACATCTTGCTCGTTCAAAACAACACACTGTTTAGCTTCGTGGATTAATTTAGTTAAGAGCCAAGCTCTCACACACACACGTTTCAAAAGCACCCTACTCTATTGTTTAGGATAACCAGTCAGAGCCAAAAATTATGCATCCACTGCAAAAATATAAATCTGGGTATTTTTCAGAACGAAGGAGGTTGACATTTCCATGAAATTGATGTCAAAACTATTTCAAAAACCTAAAAAAAATCCTACAATATATTAATACCATAGTTGCTATGGTAACAGCCAATTAAAAATGTTATTCCCATGTATTACTCCCCTCTAATCACCTACAGAAAAAAGATTTTAGTATCACAAAAAGTCTTTAAATTGCACGCAAATGAATTTTTTGATAAAATAGAGATGCATAAACAATCATGGTATAAAGTTGTATATTTTGGTTCTTTAACTATGTAGGAAAATTATACATACATTTATACTCTTTTACTTGTACGAAGCTTTCTTCGGCAATGGTTACTGTTACTTATCCCTGTCAAAACAAGACTTGACACGAAAAATCATTTTTTGGAGTTTACAGTCTTGTCTTGTAAACCTCACTAGATATCATTGCTCCATCACAACTGGACATATTGTCAAAAAACAACAACAACAATATCCTCTCTTTTAATTTGGTCTTCTACACTGTTTGAAATGGTAACTATGGGATACAACAGTTAAATCATGACAACTCTTCAAATTATCACTGATATCCACGCTCCTCCTCATGCTTTGCCATTGGGATCTGGACAGTTATCAGCGATAATTCTTATACCACATGGTAACTATTATATATTCAGGGATTCGTAAGACTATTTTGCTTTGGAAAGGGATTCGTAAGACTATTTTGCTTTGGAAAGGGGGGAGGGGGAAACACTTATAACCATAGATGAACGTAAATTTACTTAAGACAACACGGTGTAATAAGCAAAATTACCACCCACTCACAAACATATGTACATACAGTACACATATACTATAAACACCAACATGTGAACTATAAATAAATATACCATTCAGCTCTATTAGTTTACTCTGCTCGCTCTCCAATACAAATAAATAAGCAAAAAATTAATAAATATTTATTTTAAAAATAGCCTATTTACATACCTGTAAAATAAAAAATGAATGAAATGACAAAACAGAATTAGAGAATGTATCGTTCACTCTACAAAGAACTAGCCTCGTTTCTTTACTAAAATATCTACCACCTCTGCTCTAAATCACATACATGTTCTTTGAAGTTAGAGACTTGGGTACGGGGCTTCCCCATTAGGAATGTCTTTGCCCAGTTGCCACTGACCAAGCAGTCATAGGCACGATCTGCATCTCCATCCTCCTGGTAAAGGGTTATCACATCCTTAAGACGACAGAACCTACACAAGTATACGTACACATGTATATCAGGGGTGTCATACAGGATTCTTTGCTGGGGTGGGAGATACTGCTGTACTTAGCCACACCCATTTGTACTTCACACTGATTGATGTTTAGTCACATGCATGATTTTATAATCTTACTACTCATAGAAATCTACTTGCTAATGTATAATATTATCTTCCAAAACTTTGGGAGGAACTGTGGCTGGGAGAGTGCAACCCCAGGGTGCCCCCCTCCCTCCCCCCACCCTCTGTATAAAAATTGTTTATATAAAGTATTATACGTGCAAGTTATGTTGATTGTTAATAAAATCTCATGTGCAAGTGCCATTTTGGACGTACGTATGTCATTTTGTACTTTGACCCTCACGTACTTTTGCATTAGCTCAGTGTTCAACTCTGTCCCAAACTTCACTAAACAAATTCCTCTGGTTATCGATCATTACCCATATCACCCTAGAAATTGAATTGTTTACCGCTTTGAATTCTTTTGCGGGTACAGTTAAAACTCAAAAACTTAAAGGAGTTGCACTTCTATTCGAGTTAGTAGCGGTGGTAAGTTAATAGCTATTTGTCATATTTTTTAGCCCTACGTAACAGTATTTATTTGAAAATTCATTGTCCACTAGACTAACCACGAAGGTAAGCCTTGTGTAGGTATGTTCAGTTAAGTGTGAAAGTAGTGTGCGTTACAACTACTACTTAGCTAACAAATATCACAATGAAAACGTTTAAATAACGTGACTTGGTTTTTTATTGCTTTTTTTTTCTTTCCAAATTCAAACAGTTGCGGGGAGTGTGATTACTATGGCATTGAATCCCCTTTACCTTATGTACGTAATTCAAAAGTTTTAGGCTCGCTCGCCATTTGTGCTCAAGCACATCACTAGCTAGTTAATATTGTCAAGTAAGCCCATTCTTTCCTTCCTCCATTCTATTCATTGTGACTTTCATTGCTTTGTGTGGCTACTGTCATCCTGCATGCTATTGTTTGTTTGGTGAAAGGTTTTAACTTTTCACACAAAATAATGAGTTATGGTTGAGGAGATCAAATTAAAGCTTTTTTATCAAAAAAAAAAATTCACTTCTGAGCCTAAACCAATAGAGCACCCACCTGACATACCCTTTACCAAGTTTATTACATGTAAGCTGCTCTATATGTACTTGAATTTGGTCTGCCCACCTGGTACTATTATTGCACGATGACTTGCATATAAACTGTAACATTCAATCCACCACAAATAGTTCACTAAGGCACAAATCAATTAGGTAATAAGTGGAGCATAAAATTCCCCAGGAGTAATGAAACCAGTAAGTGCAAGTATGTGTGTATGCAAGTATATGTGTGTGAAGGCATGCATGTGTGTGCATGTATGTAAGCATGTACATGTGTGTGTGCATGTGTGTGCGTGTGTGTGGGGGTGGGAGGGGTAAGAATGCAACACTTTTTCTACAGCTTATGAAGCAAGTGTGCACAGAGAAAATATGCACACACAAAAAAGCACATTAGCCACAATGAAAGCTGTACCTGTGATATACTTGAATTACACACCCCACACTACTGAGTGGGTGGCACACACCAGAGGAGACCCTTACCTTCCCTTGACATGTCTGAACCTGGGATTCATCTTGTGAGTGGTGAACCCCACCATAGGATCCACGCACAGGCTGCTGGCTATGTCATCGTATTGAGCCAACTCACGTGCCTTCACATCACACGACATCCTCTATTACAAGAGAGAAAATAAACGTGAAACCAGTAACAACTAAAACACCGACTTGAAAGTGTATATTTTTTATTTAGGTAGAGGAATTGGTAGAAGTAATAACTTCTGTTGATATAGTTGACATAACAAAAAAAATAGTACTAATTTATGCATATAACCAAAAAATGTCATTCTTTAACTTAATTTGGTGTTAGTCAATAGTACACAATAAAACCAGGTCCTCTCAAACAAGTGGATTATCAAATGTTACTTTCCATGCATTATTAGCTAGCTTACTGTGAATATGCACTGTCTCCTTACTTGATTTGTTTTGTATGGTTTTAACAAATAAACACGAGACAAACAAGTCTTGACACAACCACAGCATACAATACTACACTCTTCTTAAGTACCAAATCTCTTTGGATAGTCCCTCCCAAAAGCGGCCACAGGTATTCCCTGACTCTCACAGTTATGTAGTCACTGGGCCTAATATGGTTAATCAGTTGTAAGTCTAAGAACACCACTGTATCCACATACAGTAAAGTCCGATCAAATATGACAAATCTTGTGCTAATATGCACATCAGTATTCAGTATTGAGGTGTGAATTCCTGGGGAAGACAAAACAACAATGATCGTACAGTTGAAATGTGTTGACACAAGTATGCAATGAAAAAAAAATTTGATTTAATCAGATCTGAATTTGTTGTTCTTTTGTTCAAATACACAAATAGTGATCAATGCAATCATTAAATTGCGATTGTAAAATATGAAATTACATAAATCTAAAATTGTGTAATGAAACTGTGCAACCAGATGCGGTTTTACGTATACTGAATACTATATATAAGGTCAGAAACAGTATAAGAATTTAGCTAGTCAACGTGAAAAAACCTTTCTTCCTCATTGTAAAACACTAAACATCAGGAAGTGAACACATTCTTAAACACAACCTTTAAATATGCTATTCTTTCATAACACCACAGTATACATGATCGAGCTAAGCATAGAGGTGTGTACAGCCATAGTTAGTAAAAAAAATTACGCCCATTTACAGTTGACAGTTATTTCAGTGATTTGAACTATGTAAAACATCAATATTTCTAGCCGCGTGCTACAATGTAAAAATTACATAAGTTTAGAGATAGTATAAATAGTAAATAAACTCATAATTGCATTATTAATTTCAAATCACCCCCTCACTCAGACAATATTCAGTAAAAATCAAGATGTTAACTGAAGCAAAGACCCTATGAAGGATTGTCAGTAACCAGTACAGCAGTTTATAACTGGAGTCTTCGATACATGCCTCAACAGCACCGTGTGGTGAGCTAACCTTCCCAGCTAGAGTTGTCGTTTATGCAGCTAAACTACTTCCCAACCCAACTATCAAACTTCGAGAAGGAAACTAGAAGAAAAAAAAGCTCAAAGAAGGACAACTTATCAGCTAAAAATGACTCAATTGAGTTCGTGGAGCCGACTGTGGATAACATGGTCGCACAAACTGTCACTCTTCTCTCGCACTCTGCCCCCTTCTCAGGAGGCTTCAACTGCTGCTGTTCATTCCAGGCAACTTTTCCCTTCAAAATCTCCTCACGCTTGACAAGATATGTTTGAAACGTATTGTAAAAATTGGACGATTGATTTGCCCAAAGATGATGTTAACCATCTTGCAATAACTCTGCTCGCCGATATTTTACTGATATAAATTCTGGTTCCACTTTACTCTTTAATTAAAGTAGGCATTTTTGGCTGAAATAATAACAATAAAAGCAATTTTTCTGTTTTAACAGTTAATAAATACGTATTTTAAACTTAACACTTAAATTTACTCTTGTTCACCTTAGTCAAGTGTTCTGGTGAGAACAATCAGCTCTTTATTATTATGAAAACATTGAAATTCTTTACAAATTATATTTAATACATATTATATATATATAATTGACTTGCGGAAAATGAATTACCACACCAGACTTTCCTTTTACCACAACATTTCATCCTACCTCCCCCAAATAATAAATAATTCCATTATAAAATATATACAGGACCCAATAAGATCAGTACTAAATTCACATCATCTTCTTAAAATAGAGGGTTTCGATCTACCGAACAATTGATTGATTTTAATAATGCATTGACAGATGGGTTAACATTGCATTCTATCAGCTGCTAGGTAAATTAACAGTGAGTGAAAGACTGACTGTAAAATGTTTTCATGGCATGTACTTCACATACAATACTACCACACAATCTATAATCTTGGGTTCATATTCAAAAGTCAAACGAATACCAGAGAAACCTGCACTTGCAGATGCTTTTTCAAAAAAAAAAAGCTGCTGTTATATGCAACTACTATGCCACTATACCAATACATTATTTTGGTCGGCGTATCACAGTAGATTCTGCTCAGCACAACTTCCTAAGACTACATTATACTGACATCATTAAGAATTAAACCCGCTGCACAAGCAACTTCCTACGCATTTATAATGAAAACATACCTGTAGTATTGTTCAGTTGTATTATACACACCCTTTTCAGACCAATGTAATAAATGGTGTTTCTTCGAAGTACGGAGAGCCCGGAATAACACAGTAAGACCCAACACCGTTTCAGCGAGTGGGGCTCAGCAATTGTACACCCTCGCTCGCTGCAAAATATTCTCGATATAGCGCACGCCGTCACGTGACCCATAGGCGTATGCAATTTAGGTCCCTCGACCATGTGGTAAGGAAGTTAGTTCGTCTAACCGGAGAGAAGTTTCGCACCTTTCGGCCAGTTAGTTTTCGGGAAAACGCGATCTGTAGGTGAGGCTGAAGGAGGAAATGTCCTGTTGAAGTAACTAAAGCCGATTCGGCCGTAGATTTGGCTGAAACAAAGTTTTTTTCTTATATTACTTAATGTGTAATTTAGTTGGTAACTTCGTTTTAGTTACTGAGGCACTGCAATGACTCAAAGAGTATTCACTGTGTAGTGTGAAGTATACTTTTTAAAGGAAATATTAATGTATTTTTTTTTTTCAGTTCAAGATGCCCCAAAAAAAGTCATCAGGTGGCAAGAGAGAACAACAGGGGGCAGGAACACAAGTGAAAGCCCCAGTAGACCCTGCACTTGTGTCTGTTGATGGAGACCCTGTATTGTACTTGGTGTCCATTGTAGACAAGAAGGCTAGGAATTTAGAGAAGAGAAAGGTGATTAGGAATGGCGTCGTTGTTGAATGCATTATTAGTTCATTGAAATTGCTTTCTTTTTCATCAATGAAGAGATGGTGATGTTTTGAGTGGAGGGCCTCCTTACATGTTTTTTAGCGTGACCCTTATTTCTGGCTGTTTAGTGGCATTGTATTTTTTGGCCTCACTATTGGACTAGTTTATTGGCACTAAAGACTGCTTGTGGCTGCCAAGATTTAGTTCTTTTTTTTTTTCTTTTTTTTTTCTTTTTTTTTTTCCCCCCTGAGTATGTAGGATCTCTTGTTACCTTTCTCATGATGGGTTCTCTTTTATCTTTAAGAGAAAGGTGAGGGTAATGTGGGGCTCGTCTGAAGAGGTGTGAGAATAATGGGTCTTTCTAACCTCTAGAGAAAGGAAAAGGTGATGATAGTTAGGGCACCTTTTTAAATTGCTTCTGTGTTTCTAGAACAAACTGACAGCTCTTAAAGAGAGCAGCGATGGAGAGCTTGACAAGGACCAAAAAGAAGCCATCACCAAGATCCAGGATGTGGGACTGCAGCTGGAACTGGTCCGTGACCTCCAGAAACAGTTTTCTCAGGCGGAAGCAGAGGTGGGCATCATATGGATACATATAAACTACTCCCATTCACTTTTTTTTTTATCCGAGTATTTGTTTCCTTCAAGATAACTAAGACAAAGAAACGACAGCAGAAAGCGGAGAAATTGCAGGCGAAGGAAACAGAGCATGTAGTGAGGCAGAAGGCTGTGGCCTATGCACTCCGAGTGACAGACATCCTTAACACCGTGGGCGATGATGACAAGGAAAACTTTAGGAATGGCCATGAAGGCGCTACAGTAAGGATGCTAAAATTTGTTGTTGTTGTTGTTGTTGTATTTTATTCTGTTGTTTATTTTATTTTCAGAAACTGACTGAGGATGAATTGACTCAGGTGGATGAGTTCTACAAGCTTGCAGTGCCCTCCAGAGCTGGCAATGCAAGGCAAGCGGAAAAATTAAATGTCCATATTTTTTAAATATAACCACTGGGTTGGCATTCAATCTTTGCCATGAGTGGCCCCCTAGCATTGTTTAGAGGAAATTGTGTGCTTCATGGAAGTTCTGGGTTGAAGTAGTTCAGCTGTCAGACTGTCAGATACCAGACTTCCTATTGTGTTTTATTTAGTGGGTGAGTTGTGGTAAAGAAGTTCTAAACTTTCAGTGGCTTGTGTTTTCGTTTACAAAATGACATAATGAGAGGTTCCTCGCTCTATCTTGGGTTGCTGCACTAGCTGTCTTCCAGGGATTGGTGGGTTTCAGTCATAGTGAAGACATGTTCAAATTTCTTTTCTCTCTCTTTCAATTGAATTATTCTTTTTTGTATATTTTTTTATATTACTTTTGTTTTTCAATCCAAGGCTAAAATGATTTCCAGTTTACCAGTCCCCTCGGTTTCTGTAGTGGTGAAGTAGATTTCAGTTTTACTTTTGTCCGTGTCACTTATGTGTTGATTAGCTTCGAGACGGAGATAATTGATGCCAGTGAACACATGCTGTCTCTGATGGATGCCAGTCCCAAGGAGGTTGTGGGCACGACGTGTATCCTCTTGCCTGTAGTCCCAACTGGGTGTGTGGGTGGGTGTGTGTGTGTGTATGTGACATGGTGATGTTGTTGTTTCGTGTTGCATATTTACAGACAATACCCTCCTGCATTGTTAGTACAGTAGAACCTCCAGAGTTACATACCCCTTTGGGAAATGAGGTGTACGTAACTCTGAAATGTACATAACTCTAAATATTTTAGTACAAAGTTAAATCATGTTATATTCAAACGACTAAAACACTATGAATACAGTATTTCAGATTTATCCATTACTAAAGGACCATTTAATGGTGTACCACCGTTGAGGTTTTTTTTTCTTTTCTGTAAACCAGAATGCATGACATTATAAAATCATCTCTTCTGACAATGCACCTCTTCTTCAGGCCACTAGGGTCAGCTGATTCTGCTGAAAACTTTTCTATAATCTTCCTGTCTCTTTAGAAGTCTGAAATTGTGGACTTTCCTAAGCCAAAACTCCTGAACTACTCCAGCTAAAACTATTCCTTGTTCAATTATTAAACTACTTCTGATAGTAACTCCTTTGCCATTTTGCTGCAGTTCCAAAAAACAACAAAAAACTGTGGTGACGACCCCATACCCACTGTGATGTTTCTTTGCGATTCAGTTGTCTGATGTTCGGATGTATGAGGTTCTACTGTTTTGTGTTTGTTGCTTTGTTTTTGTGTATTGTATTTCGTTTTTTGTTGTTGCTTTTGTTTGTTTGTTTTTTGTTCGTTTTGTTGTTGTTTTTTTATCCTTGACCTTCTCCATCAGACAAGGAGTTGCAACGAGTTATTCAGAAGATGGATTCCTGTGGTTACTTTGATCTGGAGCCTCCACCACTCCCGGAGGAGGTAGGTTTGTGTGGGGTAGTGGAGAGTAGCAACTGCAACCTTGTTCATGCATGGATGTTGTACTGAGGTGCCTGGTTATTGTGACCACGCCTTCAGCATTAATATGGGGGCTGGAGAAAACAACACACAAAAAAAAGCACATGAAAGTGGGAAATCATGTTCGTTGTCCTCATCATTTATGCCGTATCAAAATTCGTGGTGGGCGTGCCTGTAGGAATCCGAGGATGATGCCGAGGAGTACAAGTCAGCAGATGATCAGTCTCAAGAACTAGCTGCTCAAGATCTCCAGGGAGAAACTGTCCCCGAAACCTACGCCGAGGAGGTGGACGTACCACCGGAGGTGCCCCCCAGTGTGGAGGCCGAGAATCCCCCTGATCAGTTGATGGCCCCTGCCAATCCTGAGCCACCCTTGGAGCGTGCACCTGTTGAGCCAGCAGCCGTGGTGTCTTCTCCTCCTATCATGACACAGACCAGTGGGATTATGGGGTGAGAGGAGGGGATTGGGTGTGGGATTATGGAGTGAGAGGAGGGGATTGGGTGTGGGATTATGGGGTGAGTGGAGGGGATTGGGTGTGGTATTATGGGGTGAGAGGAGGGGGTTGGGTGTGGGATTATGGGGTGAGAGGAGGGGATTGGGTGTGGGATTAT
>WLWI01006026.1_pt1 | contig 10041 bp, 4 predicted proteins | sample 6701501 | NCBI WGS metagenome assembly WLWI01 (sample SAMN12718690, study PRJNA515312) | sponge metagenome | isolation source: marine sponge | host: Mycale hentscheli | place: New Zealand: South Island, Marlborough, Capsize Point | collected 2014-11-01
CAGTTTTACTATTGCAAACATTATTGGGATGATGAAGAAAAGGTATGTGTATGTTAAATGACTGTAGTGAGGGTCTATACAGTAGTTTCAAAAAATCCACTCTTTAAGTTGGAAGCACTGTATATATCCCAAATTCATTAATGTACAGCTTTGCTGAATTATAGTGTGAATAAAGTTATAGTATTACCCAAATAGATTAAGTGTTGTTTTTTTAAACAAACTACGCATGTAAGGTCTACATAAGTCTACACAAGAACACAGAATGACACAAAGAATAAGGACCAGCTACAAGATGACCTAGCACTTGCATACTGCACGGCCATCATGACAGCCCACGCAAACACTCTGACCAATGCAAGGTCATAATGCACAGTGGAAGCCAAGATAGACCACTAACACTCCCAGTGCCAAGTGAATAAACCATTTCCGCCAAGCAGCTGTAATAACTTCACTTCAGACATGCCACATGCAATCACATGTCTGGGCCTAGCAACCTTAAAAATAACAACTTTCACTCGCAACAATGCATATTTATATGTATCTTAATGCAGCCCCCCACAGACTTTCACAGCTCTGTATTAAACTAGGTGCAGACAGTACCTCGAAGACCGGAACCGTCGTTGTGGTGAGCCCCGTGGTCAGGTCCCACACGTGGACCACTTGATCTCGGCCACCACTGCAAGACAAACAAAGATGTCAGGAAAGTGTGAGCACAAACAGAAGACTAAAATAATGTCACCATGGATACACAAATCACATCAAGTGATTAATACGTCTGTGTAGTGGGTATTGTCTGGTGTCCTCACTCTGCACCTGTCTGTCTGTATTGTTGTCCCTCCCTGACATAAGTCTTTCTAATGGTCGATACATTGTCTAATTAGTTCTGTGTGACCAGGCAATGCAATCACTGAAACATTTGGGAAAAGAAAAAACAAAAACAAAATTTTTTTACAACTTCACAATCAACTAAAATAGTACACTACGAATGGAAAAACAAAACAAAAACAAACAACAACAACAACAAAAAAACACACAAAAAAAAACACAGTGCACTAGCTGAGGAACTACCTTAGCATTGTGCGTCCACTTGAAGAGAACCCGAGGCTAGTCACGCAGCTCACATGACCTTGAAGTACCTGGACACACCTACCACCACAAACATGAACACACACACACAACAAGGTTACTTTTTATTGCAATCCCATCATTTCACATATGCACACACACACCACAAAAGGTGCTCAGTCCGAATATCCAAGTACTGTAATGAAAAAAAAATTTTGAACTGAAATGAGCTCCAATATTTTACCACTGGTGTGCTATATAAAGAAGTAAAATCACATTCAGTGGATTGTTATCACTTACAGTGTCCCACAATAATACCAGAGCCATAACTGGACACACATGAGAAGAAAACATTAAATGCTATACTGATACAGACTTGGAAGAACAAAGAAGCATAGGAAGAAAGACCTCACACCTCCTGTCAGTTAGTAGTTAAAAGCATTCAATTCAAAAGCATTAAGAACAGAATGTTTGTATTGCAACCTCTTCTGCTAGATAAAGAATAACACAAGAGAGACTGTTCCAATTCACTTTTGCCAACAGTACAATGTTTACAATAGTACAATGCACTTGAAAGTCAGAAAACTAATGGTAATAGCACTGACCTTGAAGAACCGTCTAATAAGAAAGCTAGTGTACAAAACGATGAGTAGCTTGCATATAATTGTGTTTTCAAAGTTATTTATAAATTATCTCTGGCTATAGTATTACAGCCGTGCCATTAATCCCGAATGCCGCAGTTTTCCATGCTACTATATCTCCTAATACCACAGTGGTCAGTCGTTTAGCAGGAAACTATAAATTCTACCAGTACAACAGCCAATATATATATTAATTTAAACGTAACACGATGCAAGGACTTCGCGCTGAAGTCCTCCTCACAGGTTACTGTGGCAAAAAATTGAAAGGTAAGGTTATGTTTAAATTAAGATATTTCAGCCGTTTTAATACTGAGAGAAATACTGCTACAATACAGTCTAGAATGACCAAATCAATGTAGCAATAAGCCCATTCTGTAGCACACACATCTTCACTGATGCACATCTAATTTCCCACATGGCTCATATCTAGCTGCATCATAAGTACAACACGCTATTCAACGTTACATTCCAGATAGACTAACACAATAAATATTACATCATTTTACAATAGAAAAAATAAATAAATAAAATCAACAGAGTACTCCCACCTCAAAATGTATCTATTATATCGCTGGTCTGTAATAAGTCCGTTGATACAGAAATGACAGGATGTTGGATACAAAAATCAGCAAGGGCACACTCCATCAGGGCCACCACACTAAATCATGCAATGAGCAACAAACAGCAGCAGTTTGTTGTCCTTCAACTTCCTTCAGCTTGGCTTCCCACACACTTTATATTTACGTCTTCCACATAATTTTCCCTACGAGTAACAGGTATGCATAAAACTTCCAGGTTAGTGCTGCAAGTGAAGTCCCAAGATGCACGCTTGCTTCATGTGCAACCACAAGGCAGTTTCTAGATACTTGTAAATATACTATGCCAAAATAAATATAATAATTAAAAACAAAACAAAACAAAAAACCCCATCATGGCTCCAATGAAACGCTGATGTACACATTCCATCTAAATACTATTGTCACTTAGAGATGTAAAGGAAGTATGGGAATAGGAATCTATCAACTGTAGACTATAGATCTGAAGCATGGGAATAGGAATTGTACCGGCATATGGGAAGTATGGGAATAGGGATTCTTTTAGCCCATCAATAAGCAACTTTAGAATACAGATTGGAAGTATGGGAATAGGAATCTACCATCCCATCAATAAACAACTTTAGAGTTTAGATCGGAAGTATGGGAATAGGAATCATCTTTCCAGTTCATTGATAAACTGCCCAAACACATTTCTCCACCAAATGAAGAGATAGTGAATTGCCAATACTTGCTCATGTCATGTAAAACCACTCTAGAGCGCTAGAGTAGATATACTGAACTCACTTCGACATTTATTCAGTCCCCCAGCAGACTCCATATAGCAACCTACTTTGGATGCCTGGCTGGTTTGTCTACGGTTTTTTGTGGTTGCTTTGCGGTAGAAATTCAAATGTCAAATTCGAATTCTAAAGGCCGCCCGAAGTGTTGAATAAAGTCGGCATCAAAGGTTAAGGGTTAATCATGCGGAGGATAAGAAAACATTCACAAAAACACTTGTTTAAACTTGATGCTAAAGTTTGCAGGATCTGGTATTTGCCCACTAGCTGCAGACTCGAGCAGCAGTAGAGTACGCCTCTTCAGCAACAGCTGTAGACAATCTAATCCATGAAGTGCTGCAATCAGAAAAAGCAAACGAGAGGTTGCCAGGAATAAGACTTGAGTGTTTTATGTGCAAAAGCTTACAAGCTCCGGTACTCTACCACACATTCGTAAACCTCATTCTTCAATCACATGTGTTACTGGCCACATGCATGTATGTCCACACACATGAACAAACTATTGGTTAAAATTAGTACACCCGTAATAGCACCTCGCTCAACTAATCATTACTCTATAATTAGCGGACACTTCTACATACTGCATTTTGCACTAGTCATCATATAACACAAAATGTTTCAACCATTTTTTTTTACTATGGCCATCACCAGTGCATGAATGACAGACAGCCTTCAGTGAAACTGATTGATAGTCACAGTCACAATAAAATGGCTAAAACATCCGTAGGGGTGTGTGTGTGCGTGTGTGTGTGTTTAATGACTAGTGCAGAAAATAAAATATGGACATAAATCCTTAATCCTAGTCATACAGGAATACCTATATTAGTAATTACCACCATCATCATCATCACTAGTAGCATTATCATATCACGGGGACATTAAGCCAGCCAAGACAATGCCTAGTCATTGAAGTGAAGCCTGCTGAAAGTACAATGAGTGAGTAAGACTGGGTCCTTGTCATGTGAAATGTTGTGTCTACTCAACTCCTAATTCACTCCATTACAACTCATTACTCCTGCCATGCATTCCTTACATGAACACTGGAACACACTCCACTCTAATCTCACTGCACATGCTCACTATACTATCCACTAAAAAGGGGTTATTCAATTAGGAGTGCCCTAATCATTCACCAGCTGTTACACAAAAACTAAGTAAGCTGCAAAGCTCTAATTTTGTGTGACCATAGCAACAATAAAATTTTTGTGAAAAATTTTTTTCTTCCAAATTGTATCACATTAGATTGATGACCCTCGCAGCTTGATTGCAGATTCTTAACACAGTACAGAATTGCTTGCCATTAGTTTACCATGGCACATAACCTCTAATATTTAAATAAAAAATTCCAATAAAGTTTCAAACCTCAAACCACACTGGTGCTTCCGTCTGGAACTCTTAGAAGAGTCTAGTCCCACTCAAGCCCTAGGTAACTGTCTGATTGAATCTTAAGTAGATGCGGATAAGTAGATGTGCATTCTTTGGCACTAGTGAGTACACACGACAGGCCCACTTAGGGAACTGTTATGGTAGCGCGGTCTAATTATTTCGAGGAATATAGTCTACAAAATAAAAAATAACTGAGTCAGAATCACACTGAGAGTTCAAACCACAGGCTATACCAACACACTATTCTACCAGAAAACACATTCTAATTTAAAACCATTGTGAAGTTTAATTCACTGTCGTCCCCAAGATTACGAAAAATTGTGTGAAGAGGTGCTTACTTAATTCTAGTTAGAGTGAAGGGCATACCCTCTTCACACCCTGAGCCATAAGGTGCTCTTCGTACCTCCCCCCTAATCTCAGCTACGATAAAGTAAAATTCTTTACACACCATTCACCTAGCAAAATAATGAATAGGAGTAGGGTAATAAATATATTCCCAACACATTTTAATCAATACAAGTTCATTAAACAATAGGAGTACATTAAGCTCCAAAGCTCTAATTTTGTGTGACCATAGCAACAATAAAATTTTTGAGAAAAAAATTGCTAGGAGCAAATCAAGCCTTTAGATTTGACCCTTTACCTAATCCCTCACTGCTGTTGCTGGAACAATCGATCGAGTGCCAGCAATACAGCTTTCTAAAATGCTGCTTCTAAAAATTATAACAACCATCTGTAGTCAACATTTGAGGCAAGCTCTATTGGCATTGGTTTAGAAGGTGGACTAGCAGTTTCCAAAGATGCAACATACTGGATAAAATACCTATAAAACCAGGTCGTTGTTGGTATCAACCAATAATGTTTAAGAGTTGAATAAATGTAACGAATTGTCCTTATTTCCAAGTTACTGAACAGTTAATTCCACTCCTTGCAGAGCAGATATTGTGACCACAGGAAACAAAAATCAGTAAATTATACTGATGCTAATAAGAAGATTGAAATATTAGGAAAAATGAACATAAGCTCACCATAATGACTTGTATTATAAGAATTTGTACAGAAAAATTTACATGCATATTTATATATAATACTTATTACATGAGTCAGAGTGTGATGCGGCAAAATATTTCACTAGCAGGCTAATGAGCCAGAGGGAGTGAAAATAAAGCCTGAGAGAGAAATATCTTGCTATATCACTCTGCCCAGTGTAATAAGTGGTTTATACCACACTAGATATCTTCACTGCTGTAGTTACTGGTAACTCACAGCTGAAGTTAGTTGTCTAACCCTGTTGAGTAGGCTACATCACCAGAGAAGATACAGCTGTAAAAGTGCCAAGTTTGGCCGGTTGCTATAACTACAAGGGTAATGAGCTTGCACAATGCATGCAATAACAGCCGTGTACCTATAGAATAGCAGACAATGTCGAGGTAAGCCACTCAATGATATAGCTGCCCTGGCTGGCCTATGGTAAGAAGTATAGGTTACTCGACTAATGCCATAAATTATTAAATCCTTTTCTATCTGGAATAATGGTAGCTATACATACATTACAAAACAAAGCACAGTTTGAAGCTACATCTTATCGCTGCATGACTCTGCAGTTTCTAATCAACTTTCTCACTAAGATTAGTCCTCATTCAATACCACCGCCACATTCTTGTCGTCTGAACAGATTTAGCGACCCACTGAAATGCCATCATAAGCTCATTTAGACTACATGGTTGGAACGATAGATCCCATAGAGGAAAGTGCTCTATCCACAAATACAATTCTCACAAACCACTACTGAGCAAAAAGCTATTAGAACTGCTTCGTACATGCGGTTGAGCAACCAGTGCAGTGGCCTCTGGTCTGACACTTCATTATAAAACTGACAAACCAATGCCACAAAATTAACACCAACATGTAATTAAAGATATATATTTTAATATATATTGGTCCACTTTTTTATTACGTTGGTGTGATGTTACTAGAAGTGGTTGGTTGAAGTTGAAGCCCTTCACTACCGCCATCTGTGATGCAGACGCATCTTCACAAGGTCACTAGCACACTCTCACTCGTTTACTACCAGCAATACTCAAAAGAGAAAATTAAATTTGAACTTCGAAACATGCTAATGGGTGGGAACGTCCTGTTCTTAATCCTCATTATCACATTTTGCAATAAGGTCTTTTCCCACAATATTTGCAAAACAAAGTCAACATAGCTTCTGAAGGAGATTGAATTAAGTCTTCAACACGCGTCTATCACATCATACAAATAGATACGCCATAAAATATAAAAAAAAAAAAAAAAAAAGAAAGACGAGTGACCTTTTGCTATCTTCTGTACAAGTTAGACACTGTACCACACACACACACACACACACAGTGAAATTACCTGCCCCAATAATTTGATGGATAGATTATTGAATGATATACAAATCATATACCATTAACATTTTATACTCAATAAATGATACTATATATCAATATTTATGCAATTACTATCTTTTGATGTCATAATATGAGATTAGACAAACCACTGGTGTGAATTCTCAGAGCTTAACGACATCATTAAAACTGAGACAGACATTTTTTTTTGCTGATTTAGAATATTTATCAGTGTACATTACCAGTCTGAGCTAGCTATTACCATCATTGCCACAAGTGTGCAATAAAATATTCTATGCACTGCCTTACTTAAAACAGACCAGAGCCAGGTCAAAGTTTGGCAAGGGAATTTTTGATCATGTGGTCAAACTGTGATTTTACAGGTCGACACTTGCAGATCAATACATAGAGGTTGACATCTCGCATTCTATTAAGTATCCAAGTAGAGTTTTCCTTGGACTGCTGCTACTTTACGTTGTAAACATTCTTTCGGAATGAGAAACTTTACATTTCTTTACACGAAAGTGTGCATGTGTGTGTAAGAATTAAAAAAGCTCATTCAATTTTAATGTCGAGTTCATTAAATCAAACCAATGTTGTAACAACAACGGCAATTGCCACAAACTAATAAAACAGCAATAGTGATAATTCATGTACATCACACAACATTCCAGCCTCTTTTCAACCTCCCCCTCCTATGTTCTCTCCTCCCCTGCCCCGCTCACTCACACACTGGAGCAGAGGTCCCACACTCGGATGCTACACTCCACTGCCGCACTGGTGAAGAGCTGCAGAGTGTCTGGGTCAGGATGGAACCGAACCAGATGCACGACTCCTCTGGAGCCTCTCAAATTGTGCGTGCAATACTGCTTCTCGACATCCCACACCTTCACCGAACTATCGCTGGAACCTGCACGAACATGTGATCACATGTGCACCCATACATAGCCCATGGCAACGCTCTTTAATTTAAAAAAAAATTAAAAAATGTTTGGGTTATTTTGAACTTTCATCACTACTGCTACAACTAGACAAGAGACTAGCAAGTCACAGGATAGACAACATCACACATTCCGTGAGTACATAAGCACCCAAACAAAGTCTTCTCTCTTATGACAAAATCTAAATCAATCATTCTCTAATTAGATGGTGTTGGGACTCTCGGTGCTGGAAATAAAAAAAAAACATGGATCCTTTAATGTGGGTAACAGACAAGGTTGGAAACCAATGGTAACATTGCCAAATTCCAATCAACAAGTGTTAACACACACAAACAGCAAACATCCTGACCTGAAGCCAATAGTGTTGATGTTGAGTCAAACGCCATGGAAACCACTGGACCTAAGTGACCCTTAAAATGGAGGATGAGTAAAGAGTAACACAGTGTCCAAATAATTCACTGTCTCTGCTTACCTTCCATGACCTGACACACTTTCCAGACCTCCAGTTATACTGTTTTATTAGCAAAGATCTCCAGCCAACAAACAAATCATTGCCATCCCCATGTACAGCCAAGCTGGTTACGTGATCTTCTTCCTGGAAAAAAAAAAAAGAAAAAAAAAGAAAAAAAAAAGAAAAAAGGAAGGTTACAGTAGAAGGCAATTCAAAGCTTTGAAAATCCTAACACTTTCATTTGAGTTGTTTTGTTTTTTTTTACTCAAAAATATGCATGCACTATATCCACTTGGGGGCAAATTACATCAAAACAGAACAAGTGCACACCAGAGTCATAGTAACTGCATTAGTCTATACATTCTTAATACTAAAGACTACTCTAAAAAGTGTGATTATAGAACTTAATACAGTGCTGCTTCTAAAGGAGATTCGATTATAAGTCACTTATACCCCATAAAAAAATTAAAAAAATACAACAGCAATGGAATCAGCAACAAGTAGCCGCAAATATTAGAATATAGTAGCAAGTACCCTGCCACACTGATGTACTAACTTTTGCAAATTAGGAATGAAGTAGCATGAGTTTTTTTTTGAAAATCATGGTCGACAACGAATGAGGGCTAAATCAACTTAGCTAAAGTTGATCTACTGCAGCTTATGCTAAGTACTGCTCCACTAGATGCATTAAACAAATCTGCTAATAATACGCATAATTTAAACGTTGCTTTGTATACGTTACTGTTTCAGTTAAGGACATAACTCACACTTCTGTACTGACCTGCTTTGAGTAGTAGCTTGTACGCAGGCTTATAACATTTACCATTAATTAAGTTAGCTTTTAATACATGCTCCATTATTTGAACACTGGAGTAGTCGTCAGAACATAAAATGGCACTAAAGTTAACCTCAACTATGTTTGTGTGGTCAAGTCAAGGTCTGAAGTGGTACAACATTAATTGGGCTGCTATACTTCCTATCATAGTGGCAATTTTATTAACAAAGTGAGAGCAAATGTCTTATCTAATTGTACTTCCTCAGCAATAACACTACTTCGTAGTACTTAAGTCTTTATCTCCACACCAAAAGGAAAGGTGGTTACACTAATTGATGATATCGTAATTAGATGTTTGCTTACTGAGAAAGGGAGACCACCAAACTACTTATTTCAAGATGGCTCAAGCTTTCTTGTACAACCACACTATATCCTTATTGTTCTGTTCAATTAAATTAACACTATAGACGAGTAATTAGAGCAATACATTTAATTAACCTCTTCTATGCTTTTCTCCACCAGTCCTGTGGCACAGGACACCACATTTACAGCATTACCACAAGTGGTAAACAGATGCTGACCATCCTTTGACAACTCTACTTGACCTCCACTGTAAAAGGCTCCCAATTTCTCAGTCACTTTGAAGCTGTACAACATTTTTATTATTATTATTATTATAACTTTACAACCACTTTATAACAAAGAGAATTAAAAGAGATGAAATGTGATATGATGGGTGGATTAAGGACAAACTCTATGTACAAGAGACCTAGTTAGCTAAAAGAAAAGAAAAGGGATATAAATGATAATAAAACAGCTAAGTGTGAGAGGGGAGTGATACATTAATGAAGTGACTGTGATGGAGTGATGTGTGCAGAAAGAAACGACTTCTTACTTGGACTTAAGCTTAACTACTTCTCCAGAAGCCAGCTTAACATCTTCAGACTTTCCAACGGGCATTACCTGTAATCCAAGCCTACAACCGAAAAAGCCAAGTCTAGTTTCCAAACCGGTTGCTCCACGTGGCTTTTGGTTAACGCCCCCCTAGCTGTTTATATTTACTTCCGCGTTTTG
>WLWI01006028.1_pt1 | contig 10040 bp, 5 predicted proteins | sample 6701501 | NCBI WGS metagenome assembly WLWI01 (sample SAMN12718690, study PRJNA515312) | sponge metagenome | isolation source: marine sponge | host: Mycale hentscheli | place: New Zealand: South Island, Marlborough, Capsize Point | collected 2014-11-01
GGAAGACTACAGCCTATAAAGAAGGAGATGACTTTATTCTATGGAGGAACATTAGTGAACGTGACTCATGTACTTCATGTTAAAGAATTGAAGGAAAAGGACAAAAGAATCAAAGATTTGGAGGTATGTATATATTCTTAAGCCTGAAAGACTCAATTGATATGATGTTTAATGGAGTTAGAAATTGGTCACATTTCTCTATCATTTAAGAGTGACAATGCACAGTGATGTGAAGGGAATATAGCTAGCAAGTATTTCAGAATTATAATTAGAATAGAACTAGTATATTGTAGTTATTTAATTTCTCAAATGTAAGTTTTAGCTGCCATAGTTAAAAAATATTCTAATAATAAGAAACTACTGACGCTTTCATTTCAAATTTTATTACAGAAAGTGCTACATCACAGCAATGTAAAAACAAAAAATAAAAATGTTAAACTTGATAATCTATTAATTTAAAATCAAAAAATTGTTGACTGATCAATCGACACCATATGGCACTTGTGCTGGAGAATGGGTTGAGTAGCCTATCTCTTTAGAAACTATACCATGAGTTATTCACTGGCAAGTGCATTCCTATGTTATTGCATTTGCAGGCATAGCATTTTACTTTGTATATAAAATATCTGTTAGTCAGACATTGCAATTTACTGCATTATAACTATCACATATTTCAGTCATTATTTAATTAACACACTCTCCAAATTATGCAACCCTTGACCTGAATCTGAAATAAATCATTGTGACACACATAGGACCATGGTGTTGAAATTAGTTGTGTGAAGTGGTAGTAATTGATTCAGTGCAGTTCGGCCCATTTTAAACATCTATTATCTATCAGGTTATATGTTAAAGAGAATTAAACCAATGACATTATTCATACTTCATTATTTTAGAAACTGGAAATGGAAATATCAGCAGATAAAACAAGTTTAATTAATGCCAATTCAAGATTCTTGAAGAAAAAGAGCAACTAGAAGTTGTCATCAATGACTTGCAAGTCGAAAACAATCAACTGAAGACCGAGAAGGAACAATTAAAGGCAGAAAAGGATCAGCATAAAGCAGAGAACAATCAACTTAAAGTTGAGAAACATGAACTGAATTCCTCAAACCAACAATTGGCAGCTGAGAACATTCGATTAAAGGCTCTTCATCAGCAAGAGAAAGGTGAAATCCAATTGGAAGTGGAGCAACTCCGCCGAGATTTAAAAAATTCCACAACATCAGAGAATATAATATTCACACATAAATCTCCGGTAAGTATTTTCAGTGTGTTTTGAAAAATTAGGCAAGAAAGAAAAGTTATCTATAATTTCATAAAGTCAGCAGTATTTAAACATTGACTTGACCATGATATTTGACCCCTGGCCTTAGCAACTCCTCTAAGTGGTGTTTTTTGTTTTGAAATCAGAAATAACAAGTTCAGAACAAATACTGAAGTGTTGTAGTGCATAGGGTGAAGATGGCTTGTGCTACAGCTTCCAATTTTACTGGTAGAATAAAATAGAAAACTTTAGATGTCGCGTTTAGGCCTACTTTCCCAAAACCAGTCACATTATTATCAAATTAATTATAATGTAATCAGTGTCAATTTTGTCAATAGCATGTAAACAGTAACCATGGCAACAGTAAGATTTTTTATTTAATGAACAAAGTGTAACAACAATATCCTTTACATCAATATAGACATGAGTAATGATATACAAATTTACTACAGATAATATATTTGTTTATTATTTAGACATTCCCACTAGATCTAGACTGGAGGCGTGGTCCTGACATGCCAGTGGCTATGAGTGACTACTTCCAATCAGTACAGATAAATGATACAGTGTATGTTGGAGGAGGATGGACTGGCAGAGGTGAGAATGACTACATAGTGATGGCCTACAACACTCAGTCCTGCTAGTGGCACACTCTACCTCCATACAGTACCATGGGGTTTGCTATGACTACCATCAACAACAATCTAGTTGTGGTGGGAGGAAGCAATAGAGATGACTCTTATAGCAGTGAGCTAGGAGAGTGGCAGCCTGACAGCAGCCAGTGGACACACCCCTTCCCTCCTATGTCTACACCTCGCTTGTGGCCTTCAGCTACTTCATATAAACATTGGCTGGTGGTGGCTGGTGGTTACCATGGAGTTTGTTTACAAACTGTTGAGGTACTTGATATATCCAACATGCAGTGGTCCACTGGACCATCTACACCAACACCATGGGTGAGGATGCTGTCTACTACAATAGGAGACACCTGGTACCTCATGGTGGGAGCATGTGAGGGACTGCTGCATGACAGTCCTGATGTCTATAGCGTATCTCTGGAGGTTCTTGTTTCACACTCCTCATCAGACAGTTCCAACATATGGAACAAACTACCTTCACTCAACTGTTCACAATCCTGTCCACTCAACATTGGAGGATCTCTACTGGCAGTCGGTGGTTGGGTCATGAAGAGTGAGAAGTCAGTGTCCACCATCCAGCGCTATGTCCCTGAGACTAATACCTGGGTCCAGGCTGGACAACTACCACATGCGGTATTTAACTGTACCTGTATCATGACATCAGACAAGGTCCATGTTATGGGGGGATATGGTTGGAATAGCAGACTTAAGAAACTGTTTACTTCTACTATTAACTAATAGCATTTTACAATGAAAGCTGTTGCCATGGCTACTGTTTACATCTATAACGTAATGTGTATATGACTATCATACAGATACTTATTGTTTTTTTAAATTATTTGTAATAACTTGTAGTCTAATAGAATAAATATTTTAACAAGTTACTAGGCTTCATTTAGTGTATTAGCTATAGATGTTTGAGAGTTCTATCACTGCATGAAAGTGTCCATTGACAACCATAACAAAATAGTAAATTAGTGTATAATCAGTTGATAACTATAGCTTGATAACCTCTGCAGTCTTGTCAATTCTTTGTCAATTCTAATTATCAACACAGTTTACGGAGTTTGTTATGGTTGTTAATGGACTCTTTTCAGGCAAGTGTATATTTTGAGAAAGTGATTTATCCACATGCTAAATAAAAAATTAATCTATTTTTTACACATTAATTTTTTTGTGATCACCAATTAGCGTGGCAATTAATGAATTAGCAGTACCATAGTAATAACAATTATCATAATAACAATAGTCTTAAATTATTCAATCATTCTTGGCTGAAATACTAATAACAGTAGTTTCTAGTTCTAATGGCCAACATTTTCATTCAACTTAACCCGACATTTTAACTTCTTGCTGAAGTCCTGGCTATCTTGAGGAGAACTTATTCATTTTGTCTATTACAACTAGGAAAACTGCTTTTATATTTAAAAAATTATAAACCGTCAACTGATTATTGCAACACAACACACAGTTCCATACAACTCTATTGATTGACAATCGACCATTACAAAACCACAAACTCAAATGATGTACAGCTCCACATACACTTCTCAGAATTTACAGCTCGATTATTTTCTTTAAGCCAAATATATAAGGACAGTTCTCAAATGGACTAGATGAAAAGTCAATAGTCAGCCAGCTGCAAGCGATTGTTGAGTTGGCTTGAGATGAAGAATGAGACAAGGACCTTATGGTTCACCTGGACTTTGAACTGCCATCCAACATGATTTTTAGGCAAATTTCTTAATGGAAGTGTGCATAGCGAGGGTTTTTAACTCAGCGATACAGTATCTGGTCGCTCAAGGCTGGAGCTGTCTGCTTCAAATAGTTGCTGGCAACCACACATCTTCCCTAAAGACACAACTCAACGACGGGTGGAGGCACCCAACACTTCAGAGATATCATTACTACATCGTGTAGTACAACCAAAACAGTAAATACATAAAAATGCTATCAATTAGAATGAAAAGAATGCTCAGTTTCTGCCATTCTGCACAATTGCTTAGGTTGTGAAGGTTTTGTCATACATGTGAGGGAACTACAGAAATAATGAAAGATTAGGAATATTTATGGTAATTTAATAATCCTAAGAATGAAAGAAGTTGAGATTGAATTGTTGACCGGGTAATATTCTTGAACTCCTCCATACAACTCTCTGGATTGACAATCGACCATTACCAACCACAAACCTATGTGAAATTCAAATGTCGTGCAGCCCTACATACCAATTCTCAGACTTTAGAGTTCAATTATTTTCTTTGAGCCCAATAAGGACAGTTCTCAAATGGACTAGATTAGTTTCCCAACTATCTTAAAAAATAACCACATCATCAACATATATGGTGAAGAAAATGATTCAAGGTCACACAATACAGTCTACATCAATAACTGAAAAACTGCTGGATCATTTCTAACTCTGAACAGCATCCGTTTATATTGGTACTTGCCAATAATAGTTGAAAAAGTAGTGTAATTTCTGGAGTCAGGGTTTACAGGAACCTAATGAAATCCTTTCATCAAGTCCAGCTTGGAAAGGATTTTATATAGCCTTACCAAGTTTTGTACATACTTCCTCAGTATAATATAGCATCACAAACGGGATAGACACTGTGACCTCATTCAGCTTGCAATAGTCACCAACTAAACGTATACTTCCATCCTTTTACAGGACAGGTATAAGAATGCTATTCCACTCAGACTGAGATGGTTCAATAAAATCTAGGTCCAATAAAACAAGCAATTGGAAGTCTCAAGTGCTTTAGGTATAGCATATGATGGACCCCCACACTGCAACATCAGTGGTAACGCGAATATTAAAGGTAGCTAGTTGAAGTTAGTTATTAGAGAAAAACTGTTTGGCAAATTCAGAGAACAGCGTGTCTAGTTTTTACATTGGGGCTCAGGTAGCTTAATACCTTTCAATGAATCTGGCACAAATGGCACATCAACAGAGTCATCACCATCACCATCACCATCACCATCATCACAATAATGATGAATAGAATTGTTATTACTATCGTGAAACTTCTTTAATTATGGTTCAAATGAATAACCTTGGGATGGGATTTTCCTTTACAAGAAACAATTTTATATTTGACATCATTCAATTTCATAACAATCTCATAGCTATGGACCCTCCCAACTGACAACAAACATAACTAATCCTCGGCCCACTTCATATTATATAGAATCAAACTTTTTTGCCTGTCTGACTATATTTCGATCCTTTTATTGGAGTTGGCACCATTCATTTTAGACTTCAAGGAATAAATGGTTGTTGACATGTTGTGATGAAGTGACTCAATGAATGCATGAGCATTTACAGGAACATTGTCAGGATGAATCCAGTATGATTTTAATGTGGAAAGAATATGTGGAGTGGGTTTCATAAATACCAACTCAAAAGGGGTGTGACCATGCCTGGAGTGAGGCAACTTTCTCAGGAAGTACAAAACAAGGTCTAAAACTAATTGCTAATCATGCTTGCTAGAAATGGTTATTCCTTGTACCACTTTTTGAGAGTTGAATGAAGCCTTTCAAGTTGACTGTTACTCTCAGGGTGATACGGAGAAGTTCACACATGACAAATAGCAAAATTTACGTATAGTTGTGACAGAACTCGAGACAGAAAATTATATCCTTGATCAGATAACATGGCAGAAAATGGGCCAGTAAAAGAAAACAATTTTAGCAAGTTCATAGCCTTTTCTTTAGATATAAAATACATATTATATATATACCTCATTGGATAAGCAAAACAAAACTATTTGCAAAGTCAATTGCAGTAAGAAAGAACCTTTATCCACGTTTAGAATTTAAAGGGTCCAACAACATGAACTGTTTTGGTGACACATTCAACAATAAATAAGAGTTGCATCGTGGCAAAAATGTGATAAATTAGTGACTGGATGATGTCAGAATTCATGACCAATATCTGAGGTGAGAAATGCACACATCGCAACACACAAAATGAAAAAAATAGTCAATACAAGATAGCAGGATGCGTAGATACACACAAACACATCTTGTGTTTGTGTAACTCATCCTGCTATGTGGTTGTGGAAGATACTACTTTTGATTCAATTAGTATGCAAACCCACCAAATAAGTCTTTTTTTCCCTTCTATTTAAATTAGGCTTATAATTAAAAAAATATTTTAATACATGAATACAATAATATCATTGACACAAGTACTGATCTAACTAGCTGTGTATGGCTGAAATCTAGCAGCATGCATGAAAATTACAGTTTATAGTAAGTCATACTGTTGCAAACGTCCACAAACAAGAACATTAATCATCCAGTTGGCAAAGTAGAGCCACACCCCTTTCTATCCAGTGTTTCTCAGGCTTGTCAGTTGGTAGTTTGGTGGCTATAACAAAGTTAGTGGAGTGACCAGTGGACAAAGTTCCTCTTCTGTCACTAGTCTTGTACATAGGGGCAGTGTATGTCATCTGTTCCGGAATCTCATCTCTCTTTACTGGCTTCACCCATATCTATCATGAACAATACATTTATTAACTAATTAATACAGCATGAATTGAATTTCCATGGTGTGTTCATTTGGGTCAGAAAAATCTTAGGTTTTATAAAAGAAGTATGATATATGTGACCGGTTTTGGGAAAATCGGCCTAAACGCGGCAAACAATTTATTTCAGTATCCCGGGTCGATTTTTTTCTAAAAAAATTTTTATGGCAGAAATGGATAGACACTAGTTAGCTCTAGCTTATGACGCAGTTGTAAGCTTTGGCGTGCTCTAGAACTCACACTAGGAGGCTAGAAACACTAGCCGGTTGGACTCATGTACGGAGAGTTGCTAAGAAATTATTGGCGGGCTTTTCACTAACAGCGGGGAAAAAACTGTAGCGAACTAATTCACTTACTATTCTACATAATTCACGTACTCACGCAATTCTCGCCATCATAGTTTCTTAAGGAGCCCAGCATTAAGCCTTTTAGACTTCTTTCAATCCGCCTGTAACCGGTTTATTTCATAGTGTCCCGGAGACACGCAGTAATAGTATACGGACACAAGACACGCCCCCTAACCTTAGCAACGCCTTTATCCGGCGTTTTTTTTCGAAATCAGCAATAATAAGTTTAGCAAAAATACTGAAGTGTTGTAGTGCGTAGGGCGAAGACGGCTTGTGCTACAGCTTCCAAATTAGGAAGAACGGCATCCCAATGCCCCGTGCAGCCTACTGGTAGAATAAATTAGAAAACTTTAGATGCCGCGTTTAGGCCGATTTTCCCAAAACCGGTCACATATTTAAAGAATAATTACTTAGTGGCAATTTATACCTTCATTTAATAATAACACAATTCAAGGTGAATGTTTACAATAAAAATTGCTTAGTTTTAGTTTTTGTCATCCATTCTACTGGTAGTTTTAGTTATTATCAATTTACTATCTTCTAAAATATTTAGTTTCAGTTTTTTCATGTTTTCTACTGCTTAATTTTAGTTATTTTTACCAAAAGTAAAATAACCCTAAACACTAAGGGGTTTTGGTCTTAGTTTTAGTAAACTAAAATAACACTACTATTTAGGTACTCAAAAAAGCAACAACGCTGGAGTCTAATCCTTACTTCTTTTTTCACGGTCTTCATGGCTGAATACTTTTCCCGCAGAAACCAGGATGTTGTGATATAGAATTCAAACTTCACTTAACAATGATTTAGCTACTTTAAAAGGCTATAGTCTTTGGGTGGGACAATGTAAACAACAATATTCCTGAAGCATTATTTCAAACAATTATACAGTGGAACTACTCTATCTGGTTCTAAAAACAAAGCAATGGACATAAGGACTTGTCTAGGTGTATTAATACAATGGGTGTTATGAATTCTTACTGTTTCTTGTTGATGATAAAATTATTAGCTAGTATTTCCAGATTGTGGGAGTACATGTCTTACCACAGGCATGGCATCTGTAAGTATCTTTGGGTCAGACTCTCCAAGTAACTTAGTCTTTCTGTCCCACTTGGCTCCATCCAAAAACAACCCCTTTACGAAGACACCTGAAGAAAATCACCAGACAATAATAATAACAAATATAAAATAACAACAACAATAATATAATAATGATAATGATAATAACTAGAGCACTAAGGTAGCAAGCCGTGAGTGCAAGTAAGTTAATGTGCTAACAAAGTCACTACTGTAGAATAATAAGTTCTTAAATTTTCAGCTTATATATAAGAATAATTTTGTTCTGTTTTTCCATTTAAGTTTAATGTATCCAGCTAGCTGTATTATTATGTCAGCAACGGCTTAGTGTGTACAACTTCAGTCTTTCTGAGAGAGGAAATCACTGAGATGGGTTTTCAGCAACCACTGAAGTTCATGTCTGATAACTACAGGAACATTTGGACTTTCTGACATGCACATTACACTATCACTTGGAACACGCTCTTAGAATCACACCTCTAGCAACAGAGATTTCCTAACGTAAGATGTAAGATCAGCACTGAATCTGTGAGCGGTAAAAATGGTACTCTCATGTGAGCGGACTTGATTCTAAATGGCAGGTCAATGAATGAATGTGCGTAGCTGCATAGCAGCACTAATCGTGGTTTCTGATGCCTTTCTCTCATTATTTCAATAACAAGGCCAAAATTTTAAAAAAAGTGGCACGTAAATGGTATTTAAATTGTCATCTAGTCTGAGTTCTTCTCTCAAGGCATAAAAGTTTGCCATATTCTAGCTCTGCTGTTGAAAGAGTGACAGAATGAATGAATGACAATGAAACTACAGTAAACGTTACATGCAATCACGCTGAGGGTTTATCAGGGATGCCAAGTTAAAAAAATTAAATAATAATAATAACTAGCAAGTACCCCGCAACACATTGGAACTTGGCATAGTGCAAAGTAAGAATGCAGTAGCATAATATGTTTTTTCATTGCTTTACCATTGGTTAAGGTTACATCAGTTTCCCTTTAATGCTCATTTTTTCCTGAATTATCTCAGCTTTTCTTGTCTCTCTCATTTACTTTCCTTAGCTCGCTCTTCTTGAGTCATGCAGTCCTTTCTCATTCTCTGTCTTCCTCTCCTTCTGATTTTCTCTGTCGTTCTATCATAATTGTGGACTTACGCTTTGTGAAACTTTTGCTTTCTAATTCGTCTGTCACCTTCTTTTCAAAACTACGCCCTCCCTCTTTCTTTGTCAATTTCACTCACTTTTTAGTCGCCTTTTGCATTTCTTTTGTACTGTAGGCCTTCCTTTCTGAAACCTATGCTGCCTTCCCTTGCCAATTACACCCACATTTAGTACAATTAAATGGAATGTAACAATTCTTTACCCATTCAAGTAAAACGACACTTTAATAAAACTGTTTACGCTCATGAATTATTCATAAATACACACCGCTATCAGTCATTGGTTACCATTATCAACGTTGTTGACACACAAGCATTATATAAAGACAAAAACTACATACCATCTTCAGGGGGTTCAGAGTATTCCTTGTCCTCCAGTAAGTACCTCATAGTCAAATCCCAGGAGATCAATAGGAATCTGATACTTCCTGGCATAATTCTGAGTGGAACCTATAATGGCATACAGTTGGTATATTTGTCTCGGATTTATGATAAAGCTTGACATATTTTGCTATTATAGCTAATAGTTTTTTTTGACACTAGATTGATATAATGAACCATAATATTGTATAGGCTCATTGGTACACAATACTCTATTCATCACACACAGAATCGACCTTCATCAGTTTGCTGCTGATGGGCACTACACTTGCTGTCTTCAACAGCAAGTGCACAAGTCTGTGCTCGAGTCAATAACGTGCTGTGGGACTGAATATTTGCAAATTGGAAATTTCACAATTTCTTGCTCAGCCTTCACTGTTAAAATGAGGAGTTCAGGTAAACCTTAAAGTGGGGTTCCAGTAACTGGGCAAATTAAACTCCCCTTGAATGGTCACGGCAACTCTTCTGGGGAGTAATAACATTTCTTTGTGGAAAATAGTCTGATGAAGAAATATAAAAATCACTGAAGGTTGGCAATTCTACTGCAAACTAAAGTATAAAGGAAGGATGCTTCTTCATTCCATGCTTAATTAATATCCATCTTCCTTGTGGTACTTACCATTCGCTTGTCAGTTAACTTACGTGTTTCAGT
>WLWI01006030.1_pt1 | contig 10034 bp, 8 predicted proteins | sample 6701501 | NCBI WGS metagenome assembly WLWI01 (sample SAMN12718690, study PRJNA515312) | sponge metagenome | isolation source: marine sponge | host: Mycale hentscheli | place: New Zealand: South Island, Marlborough, Capsize Point | collected 2014-11-01
GCAACTGTTGGGAAGGTGAAAGTACATCATGTTTCGCTCCAGTATAATGTCAGAGAACTCATCTTGAGCTGTCCAGTGGGCCTGATATTTTGTTCTTCCAAACAGATACTTTGGTCTGAGTAAAAAATAATAATAGCTAGTAGATGTGACAGAAAATTAAAGTTATAGCTAGCAGTTTTTCTCAGTTTTAAATCATTGAAAGAATATTTAGTATTTATTGATTGAATTTTAATGTAATGATTCATAGGGGATGGCATAACTTTATAGACTTCATTAAGAACTATAGTGAATATTGAGTTCCAGCCAGTACGACAGCTGCACTTGAGTATACCTATTGATGAATCTTAAATATATTTTCAAAAATATTGTATCATAGCAGTCTGTATGTGTTTTAAAGATAGAAGTTTATTTTGTTTCAGCATACCACACATTTCAATAAAGTGTTGCTGTAAAAACCAACTCAACTTTAAGAAATTATAATGGAAAACAAAAGTATGCTTGTAAACTTAATTTAGGATCATATTTGAGTATTTATATACCTTTCAGTAATATGCATAATTTTTCCAGGAAGATAGAGTTGGTTTTGATTAGAAAGTGGAATCCTTTTTTCTCCAGTGATTGGGTCTCTGGAATGATGCATTCTTGAATCATCTATTATATTCTGTAATTCTTCCTATATACAAGTGCATTAAAACAAGTTAGGATAACACCGACACAGCTTCACCTGATGATGACAGAATGACAGAGCAACGTGATTTAGAACATTGCATACACAGCTAGATGCATAGACCTATAGCTATTTTTATATCCTTTTATGTTCACTTTATTCTATAACCAATAAGATTTGTGAATGTGGACATGATGGGAGTATATCTACTCTGACCTTATAATCACTATGTGTACTATGATAGACTCATTCACAATGCAAGATTGGAATAGGCTCTCTTAGTTACCTAGCTATGGGAGGATAATACAGTGAGCAGAGTAAATCACATGGCCACCTGGCTTGTACAGCAAGACACTCTCTGACCTCCATGCTATTTCCTATAAGAATATTTTAAACTTTCTGACAGACAATTAGGTGATTATATGAACAGACAAAGAGATGGACACTTGCCAGCCAATGAGAATAAGACACAATTAAAGGATACATACTCTATCTGATATTTCATTACACTGGAATGCTATATAGGCCATATAACATTAATAAGATTTAATTTTACTTGTAATACCTCCTAGAATGTCAAATTACCTCATCAGGCTTCACATTTAGTGACAACTCTTGGTCAATTAATATATCAGTGATGGATCTTCGTTTCGGAATAGCAGGTATGCATCTTTTACAGCAACCCATTCGAAAATATAAAGTGCTCATTATAATCTTGTACTATAACAAAGGACAAAAGACCACAGGTAAAATAAAACCAGTTAGCCGGCAATATGCACTAAGACAGCATCATTATACTGTATTGCCTTACTTTTGGTAAATTTGAAACTTCTAAGTTGTACAATGTTTTCAGGCTGAGCTGTTCAAAACTTTCCAATGTTAACCTACAGGAATGTAATTTACAGCCATTAGAAAAATACCAACTAGCTAGTGAACAACTAAACTATCACTACAACTGGTAGCATAATGAGGACTAATTTGTAAAGTTAGGATCAGTAAAAAATAACTGCATTGAGTTGATGTGAGTTTGCATAAATACTTAGAAAGCTTAAGTCCACAATCATACAAAGAAGCTGGAAGAGATAGACTACCCACACCACAGTTCACAGATAACATGACTTCGAATGTCTTCCCCTGTCCATTACCCATTACCATTTTTTTTAATTGTTAATTGAATTACTAGAACTTATTAATCCCAATTGGTTGCACGCAAAATGAGGACAGCAATCTAGTTTGAGGGATTTAAAGTACCTACAGATGTCTTTATTTGACTTCTTATTTTCACACTTTACCTTGATATGATGTCATTTTGAAAAACCACACTTGTGATGATATCACGTGATTCTAAAACTGCTGGACCACTAAAAAAAGATTATTTAATTTGAATAAAATTCACAATAATCAAGGAGTTTAACTCAAACAATTATACTTGTAATTTCTAATATATTATATAATACATCTTTTCAATTAATAAAATATCAATGTTATGTCAATATAACCTACATAAAGAAAGCAGAACCAGCCAAGCACAAACTTTTAGTATAAGGAGTATTTTTGTGTGTTCATTTATCTCACTTTGAGACAGTATTTATCTGCATTTGTGCACGCAATAAAGTATTTAAATTTAACATTACTTGATCACACATCCAGGTGGAGCATATGCAAAGCAGTGTAAATGCTTGTAATTCGATTTCATTATTAATGCAAGGAGAGCAGCAGTTCCTCCCCCAGTTGAGTGGCCACAGATAGCAAGCCTATAATTCTAGTATGTATAATTGTATGAGTGATAATATGTATTATTAAATGATTAAAACTATAAATTGTTCTAACTGGAATATTGTTAGAAAAATTAATAAGTTTAACATTTAGTAAATGGAGATTATCATAATTTCACTTTGTGGCTGATGACAATGAATATGGGAATTTGTATTGACTGCTCAATTTTCATTTGAAATGGTAATTCCAGTTCAACATTGACACAACATACGTGGTGTGCTGCTTTATGATGAGTGAGATAGCCTATATAATAGCAGGATTATATTCACTTATAGACACCTACATAGTATCATTCAAAATATTCTTATTCCATTTTTTTTTCATGTATGAGTGATGAGCTAAGGAATAGAAAACACACTATGATAGCTGCAGCTATTTCTTTGCAAACTTGTTATTCACCTCTAGTATTTTGAAGCTCAAGTATGTATTGTTAGCTCAACACACAAAAGCCGATGTATTCTCATTTACAAGCATACTTTATAAGTCAAAGTATATACTTCTTTCAACTACAAACTGAAACTAAAATGCACTTACCTTCTGACAGCCAGTGAACAGCTCACTAATGACACCTAAAGTGTAAGGGTACTCAAATTTTTATGACATGCTAAATTAGAAGTGTACTCTTATCTGAATGACACTGAAGATGATAGAGTCAATTCCTCTCAATCACATGCACTACTATTAAGCTGCACATATGTCTATATATATTCACTTATATACAACAGGTAGTATCTGGTTTCTCACTTGCAACTTGTTTTTGTACTCACTGGATGTGATTGAAATGCTTCTTCAAGAACCATTTTTTCATTAAGTGTTTCTAATATCGCAATAGCCGAATTCATCATACCCTAAAACATACGAGCAAACAAACAAACAAATATACCTACATACATACATACAAATGCATGCGTACGTGTGTGTGTACGTACATGCATGCATGCATACATACATACATACATACATACATACATACATACATACATGTACCATGGTACATTGAAACTGTCCGATCAAATTGCTCAATTCGTGGTCAATGTGTTTGATACCCACCTCTTAGGAGTTATTAAATAAACCATTCAATCAACATTAGTTTTTACTCATTGTTTATAGCCTAGAGCCATGGTATACAAGTCGGTTGCACCACTCCGTATTCGGTCGGTATGGGATTTACACTATCCTCAGGCCTTTGTCCCTCAGTTGTATAAATCCCGTACCATTCTTCATGTCGTGGTGAGACCTGTACACACATACATAATACTTACATTATGTCCATAGATAGTTTCAGTTTTCTTTCTTGTAATATAATCGTCTGCTACAGTTGGTCTAGCAGTCAGGTAGGTCACTAATCCCTAAGATTGAAACCATTGTTAAATAACTTTGTCAAATAGCATAGATTAAAGTCAATGAGAACATAATGTCGTGAGGAGTATTTTTCCTGGGTTGTGTTTAGAACATAGCTGGTGTAGTTTGTGTATTGTGACAGAAGGGCCTTGAATCCTTTAGGGACACTGTCACACTACATATAGCAGTGTCCCTATCTTGAGAGCAGACATACTATATGAGTGTCTACAATTGTGCTAGCTATTAAGAATGGTAGCTATGTTTTAAATTAGTGAGGTGCTGCACTGTTATCATGAACCACCATATGTATGTTTATTGAAATGTAGCTAAAGGCTATAAAAAAAACTTCAAACTAAATATCCAGATATGGGAGGAGCATTGACCCTGGCATTATAGTGTTAGTTCGGTGGTTGACCCGTCCCAAACTTCACTAAATGGAATCTGGTTTATCGATCATTACCCGTATCACCCTAGAAATTGAATTTTTACAGTTTTGAATTCTTTTGCGGTGCAGTTAAAACTTGAAAACTTACTGGAGTTTCATTTCTATTTGAGTTAGTGGCGGTGGTAACTCAATGCGCTCTTTGTTGTGGTTATAAGCTATACAGCAGTATTTACTTGAAAATTCATTGTCCACTAGACTAACATTATATATATATACAGAACTCATAGTATACAACTTCGCTGAATAAAGTGTTAATAGCAATAATGTAAATGAAACTATTCAAATTGTGATGCCAGTTTTGCTGATGCACACTGCTAATTTGATATTAGCACACCTCAATTTATTCTAATATGCTCAACATAAAATCAGTAACTACATACAATTACATGCTTTGATATCTGTGCATTGATTTATTACAGATGGGACGAATCTTTTTATACAGTGTTAATGAACAGATTGAACTGAGATGCTGTAGTGTAGGCCTCATAACAGATAGGTTACTGCATCTGGGGGAACTAATGCTTTTTGGGGTCCTGATATTTCTAAGACTGTTGCATCTCAAGTGCAGCTTGAGATGCAACAGTCGTAGAATAAATTGAGGTGCTAATATCAAATTAGCAGTGTGCATCAGCAAAAATGGCATCACAATTTTAATAGTTTCATTTACATTCTTGCTATTAACACTTTATTCAGCGAAGTTGAATACTATGAGTTCTGTATATATATATATATATATATATATATATATATGTCTATGTCTTCATTGTCTTCATGGACCTTTGCTACTAATGCACCTGCATGTGTTGTGAAGTTCCATGGCAATATTTAGCAACATTTCATGGTGGGGATTTGTTGAATGCAACAGAAATGATTAGCAGAAAGAGATAGTTAGGGAGGTTAAAAATGATAGAAAACAGGCACAAAGATCTACTCAAACAGCAGAAGAAAAACTGGTCAGTATACTAAAGAAAGGGAGAACACTGGCTCAAGAAGAGTTTAAAAAATCTACTTTTTTGTAGAGCATGTAAGATATGTACCAGCTATTTATGTCAAATCTAAAATTAGCTAACTTAAAATATTCTGTAGCTATAGCTTCTCTTATAGCCTAGCCCACTAACTCACTTCACTGACTTCAATGGAAACCATTTTGTAAGCTAAGGGTGTGTTTAGGTCTACTCCAAAGCTACCAACTTTGCAAGGTGCATCAATTTCTCATGTGCTATTAATATACTACATGTGCCTATATATACAGTATTATATGGACAGTCCGCTCAAATCTATCTTCCCTGATATTGTCATGTTTCACTGTACTTGCTCACAATTACTGTTCTGGCTTAAGAGTTGGCCTCTTGTCACTCCTTCTAAGAAAAAAACGCAATTTATTTCCTAAACAGAGTATATAGGAGAGTTAATGACCAGTTCATTGTTGAGTAAACTACATAGCTAATGATTATTATAATTAAAAAAATGGTTAAATAGTGGACCTACCTTCAAGGACAAGTTTCCTCTTACTGCTATCACTACTGTTTTTCTATCATGGTTGTATGCCACATAAAAAGCTTGAGAGCCCTACAAATAATGTAGTAAACAGGCACACAGTACGCAGTGATACTCAACATGTTCAATAGAGTAGTTAACACTAAATTGGTTATAAATATTCAATACACAAAGCAGCTATAGATTGAATTTATGCAGAGCATATTGTATAGAGACAGGTATATTAGTGAAGTTTATATTTATCATGGGGCACAGAAAATATAAAATAAAGGGAATGTCATCTAGCAAAGCCATATTTAGCCCTCAGTATGCAAGAAAAACTCTAGTATTAATTTTTCAGTTGAGCTTCCCTTTGCATAATTTATACAAGCTAGATAATAAAAACATGTATATTAAACTCTGAGATAATAGCATTTAATTATTCCTTAGACCTGCACTGTTGTGTACTAACTATGATTGTTACACAAGGTAATCATCAGTTTGAGCCACAATTGTTGGCTTGTCAAAATGGTTGTCATTTTTCAAAGTCATTTTATCACTAGTTGAAATGACTTTAAATGATCATTATTGATACGCTCCATGCACTATTTCTTGAAAATTTAACTGTGAAATACAAGCCTGAAATGACTTGAATGTTATTAAAACCAGGAGTGAACTGGTGGTAGTAAAAGTTTGCAGCAAAGCAAGGTCAAATTTAGTTTCAGATTACCACTTGAGTAGATTGTTGACGAACTTTAATATATAAGATAATATACTCATGTTGACTAAACTAACCTTATTGGCCAATGAAACATATATGAAGTCATTCATGTCAATCTCAGCAGTTTCAGCCATGGACTGGACAGAACTTTTACAGCATCCCTTCAGCATTGAACAACACGGACTTGAACTGAAAAATAGCAGAATGAATTCATATAATTCCATCAATTATATCGAGACCATGGTAATGCCAATATGAAGTTCAAAATGGTGGCTATTCAATGCATCCAAATATTAGTAATTAAAGCACACTTTTTTTAAACATACAGTTTTAATAGAAAGATTGTAATGTAGAGAAATAATCTACCTCCCTCATTGTTTTTGTCTTACACTCACAATAATATTTTGTTTGGAAGAAGAGGTGACAGCCAAAATTAAAAATATGTGATTTCCAATTTAAATTAGTAATTATTTGCCATTTATAATATTTATTGAACATGATGTGTTTATGTGACAAATTTTTTGTTACAAAATCTCACCTGGTACCACTGATGCAAGATAAACATGCAGGCAAACAAACTTCTCCTCTGCATGTACATGTTTTACCTCCGTATGCTGCAACTGCATACTTGGCATACTGAGCTATTTTACCAAAATGTTTCCGGGTAGCCTATAATTGAAGTCAACAATAGCAACAAATCAATGCATAACATGAGGTTGTTTATTAATGCTATCATAAATATTACTGGTTTCTGATATTCAACTTCTTTTCTTGTAATAGATGATTCATAATAGACCTGCAAATGGAAAAAATAATAGTACCGTTTAAGAACTTAGCTAAATTCAACCTTGTCATTCGTAAGTGCCCACACTCATCTCCCCACCCATCTCCCCCACACTATCCTCTGTAATCCACCTCGGCAATCATTACTGGAAGGAGGGGATTGGTAATATGCAGGAGCATCTCTTCAAGCCAATGCTTAGGTCCTACACCACTGCTAGTTCTTGCTGGCACCATCCCTGCTAGCACATCCTTGCTGCCAGCAGCTACTGCTTCCCTCCTAGCTAGCTGCTACCAATGCTAGATCTTGCTAACACACTCAGTACCCATCATTGTTAATATCCTTGCTAGTCCCTGCTAATACATCTTCTAGCACATCCTTGCTAGCCTCTGCCAGAACCTCCTGCTCTCCTCCATCCATCTTTAACCTCCTCTGCAGGTTTTCCTGATTCCCTATTTGTATTTGGGGTGTGTATGTATGCACACATCTCTAACCCACGAGTAGGACCTAACCCTTGTTGCACATTGTATGTAGCTGGAAGATGAGTGCAATGGCCCCATGTGCTATCACACTCGAAAGAGTGGAGTTATAAGTGCAGTGTTATGCGTATTACAACACAAGCATCTATTCACACATCAATACCCCTATAATCACTGATAATATGTACTTCTGGCTACACACGTACATGTGTCCTACTGCTGATTAGTGCTCAGCTCTTGTTTTTAAAATTACCACTCACTGTTAAGTGCCCATTATTTTTAAGCACCCATTTCGTTACCGTTTGGAGTTATAAATAGGGTTGCTTAACAACCTGCATTTATGGTATGTGAGAGTGCCTTACAATTATTATTATACTGCATGAAGAAAAAAAATTAAGTTGTGAATTATGTGGAGGGTATAATCTGCTCATTGTTGGAGAGGCTTACTATGATGTAAAACCTCAATATGCTAACAAAAGACAGACAGGCACACAGGCATACAGACAGACAGACAGACAGACAGACAGACAGACAGGCAGATAGACAGACAGATAGACAGACAGACAGACAGACAGACAGGCAGATAGACAGACTGGCAGGAAGACAGGCAGACAAACAGACAGACAGACAGACAGACAGACAGACAGACAGACAGACAGACAGAGACAGACAGACAGACGGACGGACAGACAGACAGACACACACACACAGACAGACAGGCAGACAAGACAGGGTTATTAACTTTATGTTTTAATATTATACCTTTTCAGATCTAATGGCACACAGAGCTATCCCCGATATAATATCAGACAAAGTATATCCTCGGAAATGTGAAAATGATTCAGCCAGAATTTCAGACACTTCTTCATAAACTTCCATATTGTATTGCCCTCTGAGTATACAGCATAGTGATCTCAATCGACATTTCCAAATTCGCCTAAGATGATCTTGTACCAATTCTTCATCATCGTCACTAGAACTGTCTTGTTCAGCTTTGGGTTTTTGCCTTTTGCCCTTCCTTATGATACAACAGCAAAACAGGCACTGAAAGTAGCCTGTATTTATATATACAAGCAAAAAATAAAATTTTTATTATTTAATAAAGTCTTAAACTCACCAATAAAAGTTAAAAAAATTAATCCATGCATGACGGATATACCAAAATTCCATAGAAGTACACCACGAGTAAATAATAGGATTTTGTGTAAGCTAGGGCAGTCAATAAGAGGGTTGAATGCCCAAAGAACACCAACAATATCCCAGATGAATTTCATCATAAACACAAGTATTTGGCAGCAAAAGAATACTGGTAGGCACTTTCGAGGTCCAGGCTTAGCTATTGTGCCTCTTGAACTGATTATTACTATAATAAGTTCATAAATAAGGAGAATGACATGGAAAACACCCAGGACAATAAGATACATTTTTAGAAGTTTTTCATCTTGGCACTCTCTAGTATTTTCAAAGAAACATAGGACAAGACCAATCATTAGCATCCTATAATCAAAGAAGGAAGTCTTATAATAAACATAAAATAAATGTGTACCTAAGAAGGATATCTTACCACAACGGCCTAGTTATTAGAGAACACCCGTACAGGAGAACAAAATCGTCACTAGCTACAGCTAGCTTCTTCTTACAAATGACCATAGGAGGCATGACTCAGGATTATTGCCAGGACAATTCGGGGCCGCGACACAATTATAACGCGGGCTTGAAAAATCTAACTTCACCGGAACCATCGGAACCGCGATCAGTCATAGTTGCTGCTTTCTCTTTTTTTTATTTTATTTTTTATTTTTTATATTTTTTATGGGTGGCTTACAGTCAAATGCTAGAACCTCACCGCTTCTTCTCCGTAGTAGCGACATACATACACAGGTTATAGATCGCTGTCTCGCGTAATGTGTCTCTGACGACCCTTTGGGTAGGGTCTGGTCACCAGAGACAGGTAGTGGCCCCGCCTACAAAAATCGTCGAAAAGTAGCGCCAGATGAGTTGTACCAACTAAAGGACATTTTGTAATTTTAGTAGCCATTGCTATTCACCTGCAGTTCAGCTGCCTATTCTATCATAAAAAATATGGTAAGCTTATTCATTCTGAACTGAAGATGATGAAGTAGTGTCAGAATATTGTTAAAACAATGTAAAAGGCAAAACAATGTAAAAGGCAAAACAATGGAAAATGTAAGGACTGAAGTGAGTTTCTTGAAAAAAAAAATTTCAATCCAGTCGGCTACCTCTAATTTCTAATAACTCAATCAATCAGCCCCCCCCCCCCCCCCCCCCGCCCCCACCCCCCCCCCCGCCCCCCCCCCACGCCCCCCCGCCCCCCCCCCGGCGGCCCC
>WLWI01006032.1_pt1 | contig 10032 bp, 10 predicted proteins | sample 6701501 | NCBI WGS metagenome assembly WLWI01 (sample SAMN12718690, study PRJNA515312) | sponge metagenome | isolation source: marine sponge | host: Mycale hentscheli | place: New Zealand: South Island, Marlborough, Capsize Point | collected 2014-11-01
TTACCTACTTCCTCACTATTTGCTTACCTCCCACCCAACCTTCCTTTGCATGCTCCTTGTGTCTGCAAGACTAGTATCAGCCACTGACTGATGCCCACCTCTCTATGGTGGGCTCCCCAAACATGTCCACCCTTTACCAAGTGCAGGAATTCCTGCCTGGTATTAACCCCACCTCACCTGCAGCTAAGTGACTGTGGTCATGTGCTCCTGTTTAAATAAAAAAAAAATTTTTTCTTTTTTTCAAAATGGTTGCGGTTAAGGGAAAAAGCACAGGTACGATATTTGCTTAGACGTACATAAAAATGCACCATGGGAGGTATATTTTTCAGGTTGTTATGGTAATGTCACTGGAATATATAAACAGGATTGATGAGTTTGGGGTGATAAGATTTGACTCCTTTATACTAGCCTAGTTTACTCACTCGCCCGTTTTATCACATCACAACCATCGTCCGTGATGTAAGCCACAGTCTCTGATAAGCCACAAAACTCATAAACTAGCAGATTGTGGACCAACCAACTAGTTACATGTGTATGTGTGTGCTGTAGTCAGCAGATTCGAATCATTGCCACATACATACATACATATATACATACATACATACATACGTACGTACATACACACATATCTTGTCTTGTCTCAATACTGCCCACAACGGGTCACGCGTCCCTCCAATGGAGGGTGAGTAGGGCCTCAACTCGGCTGGGGATTATGGGTGCGCCGATGAACAGCAAGACCGCCATGGTAGCCACAACAAGGTGATGGTCAGTGTTACAGACAGCCCCTCTCTTTCTCTGGCCATCAGCCCACTGACTGGCCACCTCAACCGAGCCTTCTGTGTCCACCATGGACCGCACATTCCATGTGCCAAGCTTAAGCCTTCTCATGCTTTGTGCAAAACGATTTCTACCCTGAGAGGTTTGCAAAGCCTCAGCAGGGGTACAGACATTGCGCATGCCAAGTGGCGCCATCGGTCGACGCCCTGTTCTTAACACATGGTAATCAAGCCTGCGGAGTAGTTTTAGCCGTCCTTAGACGTTGCCCGTCCCCGACCGCGTGGAGGTACTACTCGACACACACATACATACACACATACATACATACATACATGTCACATGTTTGTAGCGTGTGTTTGTGTGCAGCTGAAGTTAGCTCCATCAAGTCATATTATGACTATGACAGTTCCTGTTTGTTGTCACTGGCAACACGTGTAAGTTCAGCCAGTGCCTTTATTGAGCAAGTCCCTAGCCATACATGGAGAGAAAGACAGACTAAGTTTCCTGCCAGCAGTTAGGATGGTTTGTATAACATATAGTACAGTACATTGGTGGTATTGGTGAACTATAAATAGCATGTGGTGGTAGGAAGTCATGTGATGAATTGAGAGTAGAGTAGCATGATATTTATATTGCCCCAGGAATCCCAAAGTGTCATGGCAGTCCATGGCAGTCTTTGTTGAGTATTGTACTTGACCAAAAGTCTTTGTGATAATTTTTCTCATAACAAAAGATGAATGAAGTGAAAACTGTGTTAGTTGTAGAAATGATATGGTATGGAGTTAGTACAAGTTTGAATGTGTTTGATAGGCAGAACACTGGAGGACTATGGCAGAGTGTGAGTATTCATCTGTTCTAAGGCAGGTGAATGGTAACTAGCAAGTACCCCGCCACACAGTGGTGCTTGGTGTGCTTTTAAAATTATGAATGCAGTCGCGTAGTCTTTCATAATCCTCTATTACTTGATTTAGTTTCCCTTTCCTATCTGTCTTCCTGAGTCATCTCAGCTCTTTAACCTTTCCACTATTATTCGGCATTTTCTTTTTGAATCATGGATTCCCTTCTCTGTCTTCTGCTTCTCAAGTTCTCCGTCTTTCTATTCATGATTGTGGATTTAGGCTTTGTGAAGCTATCTCTTTCTCCATCCATTCCGCACTGATTTCGCCTGCTTTTAGCCACCTTTCGTTGTCGTTTTTATATCCTATGTTTTGAATGTGATGACACTTTACCCATTTAGTTTGAGCGATGCTTTACTAACAGGGCTCATTTCATGAATCTATATAATAATATGCCAGTAATGACGATGATGGTGTGTATTCATGAACTTAACAGTTGGGTAAAGCATTGTCATTACATGCGTGGGTAAAGTGCCGTCACATTCAGTAGAAAGTAGTTAAGTCTAAAAAGTGGGTGTAATAGACGAGGGAAGGCAGCGGTAGGTTTCAAAAAGGAAGGCGAAAGTACGAAAGAGAAGGTAAAATGTGATTAATTGTAACTAAATAGTGAGTGGAATCAGCGAGGTAAGGCGGCGTAGGTTTAAAAAAGAACGGAAGAGAAGGCAAAAATGTGAGCGATTAGCAATTGTAACTAAAAAGCGAGTGGAATCGACGAGTAAAGGCGGGGGTCAGGAAAAGGGACTCCATGACTCAAGAAGAAAGAGCTGAAGAAACGAAATGTGGGAGATAAGAAAGCTGAAATAGTTCAGAAGAAAGAGAGCAGGAGAGGGAAACTTATGTAACCTTAACCAATAATAACTGAGCAAGATAACTTATGCTACTGGATTCTTACTTTGCGATACGTCAAGCACCACTATGCGGCAGGGTACTTGCTAGTTATTCATGAATACTCACTGTTGTCATCAATACAGAAGAGCCAGTGTAACAGAATATAGATGATATTAGTGGATTGGTCCATTGTCTACTACAGCATGATAGATTCTAACATCAGACATTTTGGCCCTTTTCTCATCCCTTTATTAAATTGTATTTTATTGATGTGAGCTGTACTTGTGAAGCAAGTTTTAATGTTTTTGTCTTTGTAATAAACTGAAATAGCCCTATTACACCTCTCTATATAGACAGTGTTTGTAATACACAAACACTTCAACTAGAAACAGGATTCACTCTATACCAAAATCACTCCTTTTTGTAAGGAGCGATTTACCAAAGTTATTATTCTCCTTGCCAGTGATAAGGTTAGGTGTTTAACAGAAATTGTAGGACAATAGTACTAAAGCAAGCAGTAGACTCCAGTCAAATTATGTATAGGCCTTTAGAAGTATTTTTGGTAGTATATATGTAATTACCAATACATAATATGTGTGAAAAACTAATTTTACAGTTACGGTAATGATAAGTTAATGGTAGACATACCTATTGTTTATGTTGTTATTATTTTCGTATGTATATAACTATGAATGTTTATTTTAACCATAAACTATATATAATATATATTTTATGTAATTTTATCCTTTATATATTATTCTTGTCTGCTAGATGTGGTGTTGGAGGTGCTTGTATTGTGCTGCTCTATTCTTATGTTCCTTGCATCAAGTCTTCTCTCAAGGGTGCTCACCACCTGGTGAGTTTTCCAACTTGATCTTGTGTTTAGAGAGGATTGTATTATTATAGCATTCCATTTTTAAACTTTTGTCTGTAATGTGTAAGAATGATTGTGTTGTTAATTGCCGGACACCAGAGAACACTTATCTATCATCGAAAATTAAGTCACCTGTTGTATACTTTATATACAAATAATATATCATTTTGAGTGATAATTTTCACCCATTCTTTTTCTACTATTTTTTCCCCATTGTTAGTTAATTACTACCAGTCCACATTAAAATGGAAAAGGTACTAATAATCCCACTAAGTAATTGGGGGCGGGAGGGGGTATATCAATGTTTTGTTTGAAGTAGCCTCCAGGGGTGGACAACATTCTTGGTCTCACCATCTAATGTGAAGTGAATTGTATTATCCCTATGGGAAAGGGTGTGGTCAACCCTAAATAGAGAGTGCTAGCACATTTTCTAATCATAGGCTCACACCCTGTGACGGTTTCTGCCCCAACCTTAGCTACTAGAGCCACCGTCACACTTGTCTGAGCCTAGCTAGCCCTGGTCAACAAGTGTAGAGTTGAATTTTAATTGAAGATAAGATATGGAACAATCGAAATAAAGCTATTCTAACCTCTGCTAGACTGAGCTATTGACAAAAATCACTGTAAGTTATAGTCAAGATTCGCAGTAAACAAAAACATGTAAATAAACAATTCAACAGTTCTTTAAACATGAGTAGTTGCTGTTGGCTACTGTTTATCCTCACCGACATCCTGGATTCGAGGATTTCCTGTCAGGACTGCCATCTCCAGCTCACCTGGGGGGAGGTCCCTGACACACCCTATCAATTTTTGTTAGCTGTAGTAAATTATGATGCTTACTTATTCCAACAAAACATACCTGACATTCTGCACTATTCTGTTCGCGAGTTATAGCTATTTCAAAAGGAACTTCACAATTACTTTCTTTTCTGAGTGGTGGCAATTTTTCACTCTACCTCAAACCTTACATTCACATTCTCCAAGAATGACATTGTTTGGTTATTCAGATTACTTAAACTACCAGTAGCCCTTTACAATGACAGCTTTGCAACAACTCCATTGATATGGTAATTGGTTTCAACATAGCAACCATAGTAAGAATTGAAAACAATGGCTAATTTTCTAAATGCTCTAGCAGAAGTATGTCCTACATTTTTAACCCCGGAAGTGTCAGAACTGACCAAGTGTTTATTTTAGGGACGAAAAGCACTTTCTCATTTGCTTATAAATTCAAGCTATTTCATGTTGCTATTTTTATTGTTTATGAATTTTAATTTCATGTAGGTGGTTTGAGTTTCTATGGAATCTCTCCACATCCAACATCACCTCCTTTCACCAGTACTACAACTCTTGGACCTAGCTGTTTTGAGAGTTCTAGCATTCCTGGAACCTTTGAATGTTCTATTTTAGATCCTCTTCCTGTACTCAGTGATAGAAATCTTGGAGGAATACCAAGTCCACCCAATGTGTCTGCTATTCATGCATGGAGAAGATCTCAAGGAGTTGTGAGCATCACATTTAGGTATTTACCAGCTGCTCTAATACGTCACATTCGTCTGTACTTCTATCATGATCCCTCTATGGGCATTGGTCTGCCTGATGTGGCATTGTCTGCTGCTAGTACATCACAAGTCTATCATGTGACTGGAAACCAGGAACTTAATTCAAGTGATGCAAGACGCAGGATGGTAGTCTTGAGTTTCATCAATACTATGATCTCAGAAAACAATTACGGTATAACATTTACCTTTGGAACTTCTAGTAAAGTGGACTGGATATTATTGAGTGAAGTAGAACTCTGCACGGAGCTTAGTGGAGGTATGTATTAGTTAGCAAGTACGCGAGGCACTACAATTTGGAGTTGCATACGTACGTATGGTGTGACCTTTCTAGCCAGTTATAAAGTAAAGTTTATAAACTACCTTCTTGTTGTTTTTTTTTTTTTCATGATTAATGTAGCTATTCCAAAGCAACCTATTCATCAGGGATAGCACAACAGTTTAATTATTCTTACTATGTGAAGTACCTGCAACCCATGCTTATTACAGTGTGCCTGTTTTATACGAACAGACTTTTTCAACCAACAATATACAGTTCTAACAAGTACCCTGCCGCACAGTTTTCTATTCCTCTTTTTAACTCATTAAGTCCCTTCTTCTCCACTGTCTACCTCTCCTGCTCCTCCGTATGTCTGTCCTTTCTGTGTAATTTCTTTCACTTCATTGAAGTAGTTACATCAGTCAGCATTTTCTCACCTGTTTCTATTTTTCTTGACCCTTGCGTTCTCCTGCTTCTCTGCCTTGTATACCCATGATTTGTGGTAGGTTATGAGTAGCTGCTGTAGGTGAACACTCTTTCTCAACTCAGCGAATGAATTATTCATGAATACCAGTATTCAGGTTTTATAGTGCGGGGAATGGAAAGGGCAAGACTTTGGGGGGGAAGAAAAGAAAGAAGTGGATACACTATGTTAGTAAGGCACTCCAGGATTACAAAGCTGTTAGTTCCGGGTGGATCGCGGGTTCAAATCCTGGATGGAGGTACTTTCTCTCTCTCTCTCTCTTTTTTTTTTTTTTTTCCCTTTCTTTCTTGTCAACTATAGAGCAAGTATAACTTATCGCTTTTCCCATTCAGGTAATGACGGTGCTTTACCACCCCTGCTCAGCTGTGTATTATTATATTCAGTATTAATTTTTTTAAATATCTAATGTTTAAATCTTTACTGTGGTGTTACTCCCAATAAATGTTTTTTGTTGTGATTTTTTTCCTTGCTACTATGTATTAGAAAATAGATATATTGTTTATGCATTATTGCTTTTTATCACACATACTTTTAAATTCCTGTACCACTAGTGATGTACTAATAGCATCCGTTATGTGTCTGGCTCCCAGAAAATCGACCATTTGTTTAAAAAAATGAAAAGGCTTTTTTTTAAGCTTCAACAAGTTGTAAATTTATCCCCGAGTAAAATGAGCCCTTAAGCATTAACAGGCAATGCTTCTTCGCAACTATACAAAGCAAAAAAAAAAACGTTACCCTCATTCAGTATTCTTAGCCGTACCTTTTACGATAAAAATCAATTTTAATGCAACATTTAAAAAGCTGTATTTTTCTCCGTGTCACGAATATGTGCACTTTTTCCCGGAAATTTTGATTGAGGACAGCCGTTTTGTTCACTAATTGGACGCACACTGAAGGCTTCTGGCCTTTTAGTTCGCCGTTGTTGTCGAGCATATTGCTTTTAGCAGCCAGCAGGTTTATAGATCCAGCAATTCTCCTGGCAGGCCTGGATAACTGTGCCTGCTTTCGTGGGAGTTGTCAAGGTAATTTCCTAAAGATATTGTTGTTGTTTTTCTTCCAAAGTCCGTCCCGACCAGCTAAGAAAGATCAAGTAAGTTTTGAAGAAAATGCAGTCTACTGGTGCTGAAAATTTGCACAAAAGTTAAAAATACTGCTATTTATTCGTAGTAAAATTAAAAAAAAATTTCAGAAAAAAATAGTGGCATTTTAAGTCCTCAACATGTTTCAATAATTGTGTTTCGATTCACCAGCTTTAAGAAAAAATTGACATGTAAGACCTGAGGGTGTCTTGCTTGCTCACCAAATTAGTAAAGTTTCTATAAATAGCAATGCTGTAGTATCCTAATAGACACGTTAATAGGCATTCTCATTGTGTATTCTAGTTATCACACCATCTGGTCCTCCTGAGTTAGTCCCTGTTAATTCTTTGCGTCTGTCGTCTGATGAAGTAACTTCAAACCTCACTCTCACATGCACTGTCAGTGGAGAGGGAAGATTCACTTGGATGTGGTCTGGTCCACAGTCTCCTGCGAGGGAGTGGCTTTCAGACTTCACCAGGACTAGCACTGCAGAATTCACTGGAATCAGAGGACTCAGTGGCGACATGAAATATGGATGTATGGCCACCTATAGTCCAGCTATTGCAGGCACATCAGGTGTGTCTATGGACTTCGACATCGACATCACCTCACAATGTAAGTATTGTGCACAGTGAGTGTGGACTGACATTTAGTATGTTACATTTAACTTCTCATATGTATGAATGAGGCTCTCAGTTCCTACTCTGGACTGAAAGGATTAAGATAAAGTGGGCTGCCATTTTTTTCTGTTCATTTTATGCATCCCTTATTGTTTGAAATAATTAATTATGTTATTTTCATCACGTGAATGCTTCTCTCCAAACACAAATAGTGTTTAGTTCTAAGTAACTACAGTGCTTCAAACAAGAAAATAAGAATTGCATGAGTTATGGCCACTACATTAGTGTAATTTGGAATAACTGGAGTCTGTAGTATTGTTTGCATATTATACAGGGATTATATTTGGTCAAATTCTAAGTCTGCCCAAATATTTTTAATGCCTGATTGTATCCTTTACATCTCTATACGCTATTGTAACTAGTGATGTGCTTGAGCACAAATGGCGGGCGAGCCTGTGCACAAATGAAACACTTCAGAAGAATCTATCAGTCCATTTCTAAAAGTATAAGTACGTAGCCGTTGTGACCATACTTTATCTAACAAATACAGAACTACTTTCTTACCTCAATTTCCTGAGTACTGGTATTTTTTTGTAGTCTCTAATATATATCATTCTGACTATCTGACTTACCAGTAGCTTTTGACAACAAGCACTCACAGCTACTTGTATAAACGGTGGAGTTTTTGAAATTACAGCTGGTAAAGGGTCTGAATACCATAGTAACCTTTTGCCATAACATTTAGCGACTTGAAAACAAGAAGAAGAAGGTTTAAAAGAATTACTGCACAGTGTTGAGTCTAACAGTAAGTTTTTAAGACCTAAGTGTGTCTTGTGGCATTCAGAAACAACCTAATGCTAAGGGGTAAACAATTAAAATTCCTTGAATGATACGGGATCGCTAAACCGAAATATTCTGTTTAGTGGAAGTATGGGTAGGGGTAGAACATGAAGCAAATACAAAAATCCGAGGGTCAAAGTACAAAATCACATACGTATGTCCACACACACACACACATATATACACATACAAATATCCCTGATTTTCAATTGTGTTACCCCTGATAGAGTCTTGCTCGCTCGCCAATAATACGTTTGTGTGTCAGTAACGACGATAATGGTGACCGACAGCCATGTGTGGTCATGAATAATTCATGAACTTAAGGGAAGAGACCCATAGCAACCGTTGGTAAGGCTGTGGGAAGTGTTAAGTGCTATCAACCACGAAAATCTACCACCCTAACCTGGCTCCGCACGCATCTCGCAAACATAACCACCGCTTGATATATTAGCGCGCGTAGCGGGGCAAAAATCTCGAGAGTCCCTAACCTCAGTAGCCTACTCGTGGGTTAGCTTTGACCACGTTGTTGTTACAAAACCAGCTTCAACACCAAACTATAATCATGCCTTCCAGGAAAAGGAAGAGGGCTATTAGTGCAGCACACAGAAATGAGGAAAATGAAATGTGCTTTGAGAAGAAGTAAGAGATAAGTAAATAAATATAATATTAAAAATAGTATATACATTATATATATATATAAATAAAATAATCGTGTATAGACATAAGATTGGAGCAAGTCCCAGCAATAGGTGGGGCTTCCACTGATACTCTTGATGATCCTTCTTTACTGGTCATGATGTCACACCCTCTCTTCGGCAGGAGTCATCATCAGAAGTGATCCCTGATTCACCTTCTCAAGATTTAGTGTCCACTCCTACTGCTCCACCATGTGAATCACACCCTCCAGCATTTTTTAGTCCATCTCAAGTTCTAAATGATCTCACTACCGAGTCACATGATGACCACACTTCTCCTCCTGTCTCTTCTCATCCAGTTGTGAGACCCACTGAAGTTTCCCCAGCTCCGCAGGAAGCAGTTCAAGAGTTAGTTGAGAAGCTTTCAGCTATCGCTCAACAGAATGGTTTGGTGTTTGATGTGTCCAGTCTCTCTTAGTTTGTGAAGAATTCAGCCATACCACTCCAGACTTCTGGACCAGCGTTGGATTGAGCTATGGAGACTTGGAACTGCTCAAATCTGAATGCAAGGACCAAGAAGAATTTGTACGAATTCTGAAGGATAGAGGAATTAACAGCAAACCCCTCCAAAGCTGTCCAAGCACTTCAAATACAGCCAAAGACAATAAGTCCTTTTTTTCCAACCCGGCTCTTTTCAGAGCCACTACCTCATAGAAGGTATCACCTAAAATGTTCGCACACATAATTAGTGGGCTATTTTTTCAAATCCATACACTACTAGCTAATTCGCTTACCTGTGCGTCTGTAAGGCAGACGTGCTAGTATCGCCTGAACTGGGTACTGTATAAATTCACTGCAGGACCCCTCCCAGCTTAGTATCGAAATCTAACAAGCTGGGTGCTTCTTCAACAGCACCGTAGCCGTAGGTGATTCTTCTCACTAAAAAGCAGCTGAAGCGGAGCGCACCTTTGGTGGGCGGGGCGCAAAATGCAACATCCGGGCTGAGGGGGGGTGTTATAGTTTCACGCGCACTTCATTTTGACCCAGCCGCAGTTCGCGGCCGCCTGCAAAGAGGTGAATTTGCGACAAGTATTTTTGAGCTATAAGGGGTCACGGGATGCAGTCTAAACTTGGAACAGTAATTCGGTGACGTAAGGTGAACAGGCCTACGTTTAGATTTT
>WLWI01006034.1_pt1 | contig 10031 bp, 3 predicted proteins | sample 6701501 | NCBI WGS metagenome assembly WLWI01 (sample SAMN12718690, study PRJNA515312) | sponge metagenome | isolation source: marine sponge | host: Mycale hentscheli | place: New Zealand: South Island, Marlborough, Capsize Point | collected 2014-11-01
GATGTGCAGTGAATGTCAGAAATGAAGTGATCACATTATCTTCATTATATATAACCAAAGCTTCAGTTGAGTAGCGCTCTCTTACTTGAATAGTTCCATTGGGACTGTCAGCAAATGGTATAGTGGTATGAACACCATTAGTGGTTTGAATTTCCCAATTAAAGAAACTTAATGAAGGACGGCAAGTGCAGGTCACTTCATCCATGACACAACTACTGTAACAAGTTTGCAGTTCTCCTAAGTAACATAGATAACTGAATTATTTTGCATAAAGCATTGTAATATACAACTCACCATACACAGTTGAAAAGGCCAAACAAACAATTGCTACACTCTTTAAAAAAACTTCGATGATCTGCATGGTAGCTACTTTTAAAATGAGGTTAAAATTGTGTTTAGGTCAGTTTTTATTACGTTTGAAAAACATTTCCCAACAATAATTAAAAGCATTTTCAGTATGAGATCACAATACCTAATCAGTGTTTACTCTACATCGACACATGACTCACAAATTAGCAGTAGCCATAAACAGTTGTTTTTTTTAACTATGCCATGTTGCTCAATCCTACACACATTTTTTGTTACTCATTCTTTCTAATTACGATATTTATTAAAATTGCGCGAAAATAATGACTTTGAATTAGATATAAAAATATTACTTAGTTATATTTCATTTAATCTGGCACAAATACTGTAACAGGTGTCCAAATCACCTGTTCTTTTAAAATTTTCAAAAATACACAACAAAGTGTTTATCACAAATATATCAATACTTCATTAAGAGTTTCAAATTTCAAATTCATATAATATGGTTATATATTACATTTATGTCATTTTCATCTTAATAATTTCATAATAAACTAGTACTGTTTTAAAATGTATGGACTTTTCCAATATAGAAATTTAATTAGAATATCCATTGGATTTAACATAATTATATGTTTTATATACTGTAAAAATTATAGCGTGAAAACACACCAAATTCAGACCAAACTGGTGGCATGAATGTCCACCATCTATGCATAGTGTATCCTTCACACTTTCTGCCTAGTGTGAATGCACACTTAGTGTGAAATTCACACTCAAGGGAATCATGGACCCTTAATCAAACATTAACCAATGCTATTATCATTGTAATCTGCCTTATAAATGTTTTGTACACTTGTATGCTAGATAAGAGAGTTGACTAAGATTATAGTCCTCTGATTAATGAGATCTGGGATTACACCAACATCTTTATGGAAAATAATGTTGATATGTAATATTAGAATCAATGTAACTTAAAATAATTCAGCATTAATGTAAGTATGAGTTCATACTGATTATGGTGTGAATTCACACTGAATTTGGCGTGTACTTCACACCCAAATGATGAGGTGTGTGCATCACACCATATTTTGGTGTGACTATTGTTACAAGTGATTCACGCTTAATTTGGTGTGAACTACACACCTTTTGGTTTACAGTGTATACATAATTATATATATATAATTTATATATATATATATATATATATATTGCACCCTAGATATCTTTGCGGTGTTATTTTTAGGTATTTGATCTATTCATGTTGTATTGTACTAAGCTCACTACCCTAGTAGCTATAGCAACCCTTTTCCTAGTTTTTACAGCTACCTTCCTTTGATGTAGCCTACCCAACTGAGTTATAGCAGCTGCTAAAATATATGCTGGGGATGTGGGAATCCCCTATAGCCAACTTTACAACTGAGTTACCAGCAGTCCTAGTACAAACTACAGCAGTTAAGATATCTAGTGAAAAATAAACCACTTGTTTCACTCTGTCAGAGTAATATGGCTAGATATTTCACTCTCTGAGCCTTATTTTGACTTCTCTCTGGCTTATCAAAAAAATTATCTTGCTCATGAAATATTTCTTAATATCACACTCTGACTCATGTAATAACTACTATATATTAATAATTTATGACAATTTTATGTGCATACACTGTATATATTATACATTTATTGCATTATTACAATAAAAATGTTTAATGAATTAACTACTTTCACCAAATGTTACCTGTGGAACTTCTAGCAACAGTTAGCAAGAGAAGTACATGTATAGCACTTCCAGACATCTGAATGGTATAATGTGATAATAAGGAGAAAGCTTCTCATATCAAAAAATATAATGAATGTATAATAATGTAAAAAGAGGTGGGTTATTTTAATTCTATTTATGCATAAACACCAAAAATTCTAAATAATAGGGCTCACAAAATGAGTTAGATTAATAGATATGTTAAATTGAAGAAATATAATAATTCCAATGCATATACTTATTATGATTTTTTTCTGAAGTAGTAATCAGTTTCAAGTCACACATATCTTAGACCAGCTGCACTACATAAGTGTAACAGTACTAATGTTAGTTAAGTTATGGTCATTGTGACAGTATTGTCATAAAATAAATTTGTTGTGTACTATTCATTGTATATACATCTCTTTCAACAGAAAGCTTAACAATGAAGTTAGAATCGTAATTACGAACGGCTGAATGAGAATTTTATGCTTATATGAAGAATTGTTATACTTTGGTGTATCAACAATTTTATGCGAGTTCAGATAATTTTACATTGTTGTTTTTTGGTCTTGTATTATAAATATGTATTGGTTACACTGTAATGTGGAGGTTGGTATGGGATTTACACAATTGAGTTTGCTGAAGGCACGAGGATAGTGTAAATCCCAAATGCAGAATGATTCAACCGACTTGTACCATGGTTCTAGGCTATTGAAAATGCACAACAACTTATTTTCATTGGATTTACTTATTCACCACCTAGGAGGTGGGTATGAGCAATCTGATTGAACCATAGTACACCACATGATTTAGCTCTGTTTTCATCTAGAACCATCATATGTTTTTATGATTTGTTTTAATGTTTAAATAAGTACTTTTTATCGATAATGTTATACATCTGGAATTGAAAGTTGTTTTGCAGTTTTAATACTAAGCAAGCTTAGTCTATTGGGAAAGCATTTTGTTTTTACTTTCAGTATCCACATATTTAGAAGTTTACAAATTTACATTAAAGACTTAGTAAGTGATGTAGCCAATAAAAATGACACAATTTTAATATTAAATAACTAACACTATATAATCTGTATTTCACGCAATAATAGCATATAATGAACTACGATAGGAGGCAGGACAAGTTTGAAAGAATATTTTGTATTTTCTTGTATTACTTTGCAGTAATATATTGAAAATTTTAATATGGTTGATCACCAATAAAGCAACCTATTATACTGTATGTACAGAAAAATTATTTACCAAAACAGTGCCCTTACTTATCAAAATACTGAGTAAATGTATGTAAATTTAACAACAACAAATGCACTGTTACCTTGATAGATGTCTTTCTGTACTTTATAAGCAAGGAATCACTTACTCTTCCTCCAAAGTTGCGCTGAGATAAAAAACACACAGTGTTTCTCACATTAAAATTTCAAGTACGCATGGAATAGCTCTAGTACAAGGAAGGTTAAGGTGAATTTTATGATGCTTACTATAAGTGGGAGAAAGCAATTATATATATATACAGTAGTCTGTATGATATAGTATAATTTATGATGATTTTACAAGGGTAATATAACTCAAACACATGTAGTGAGTAGGATTTGTCACAATACGAAATTTCCACGCCATCTATCTATTCTCTTTCTTGAAATATAATTAAAGGGACAATGCATATAGTACAATTTTATTTGGTTTGCTCCAAACTTTGTTCCTAGCAGAAAAACTATCATATTTATTTGTATACAATATTATTTTGGTCGCTCACCTCAAGAATACTTCAATTAGTGCAGACTAGACTTGACAGGGAGAAGAGGTAGCTTCACAGCTTGATTATTTAAGGGGTAAAATACTTAATTGGAGTGACGACTCAACTATATAGCCTGTGACGTTAGTCCCGCTCATTGGGGAGGAAATGAATGCGGAAATGAGAAAAACCGTCGCAAGTATGTTTTAAATCGCCAGTAGGAGCAAATATGTCGCTCTAACAACCAAATATTAACTTAATCCGACCTTTCGACTGCTTGTTGAAAATATTTTTAGTTACAATTTAAGGTATAGCTAAATGTTGAAAAAAAAAGCTTAGGAGTTTAGTTTTTCTATAATAAATGCATTCATCTGTTCAGATTATTTTCTTGCTCATTGAATGCATAAATGTATGAGGTGCAGCTTAGATATTTTTGAGCAAGATTTAGTAGAGTTATCATCAATAACAAGCATCCAACATATTGTTATGTCTGCCATTGACTTTTCTGTTAGTATTAATGTTAGTTGTGAGGTAAATATGTAGTATGGTTTAGTTTATTTAGGTGAAAATGATAATAAGCCATTCCTTAACCATTCCTAATGCATTTGTCAATAGGTGGTCTCGTAACAGTTAGTACAATTACGCACAACTTGCTAACCCTGCTGTTACTAGTACATGAACATAAAAACTGGAAATGATATAGCTAAGGACAGCACTGCAGTAGAAAAAAATAAGATGATATTAACATTTCTTGATCATACTAAAATTGCCTTGTATTCAGAATGCATTATGTAAGACTTGAAAGTTAATCTTGTGATGGCCAAACTAATCTGAGATGCATTATTCTGCTGAAATAATTAAAACAAAATTTACATGAACTAAATATAAATCATTGTTTTTTCCAATGTTTTAATTGAACTCATTTGAAATTAGATTTATAGTTATTTCTGTATAAACAACACCCATCTAGTTTAAAATTTCTTTCCTATTAATAATATTTTTTTGAGAACATACATATTCAATGTTAATTTCATCACATCATTAATATGTACCTACTACCTAATCTTAATAATACTCCAATAGTTTATTGGAGGAAATTAACTCAGCTAATTACATTCATTATAATTATTTTATTTGCCCAAACTGAATTTTGAGGGGTATAGTTAGTACTCTTTCTTACTTCAGAGTGAGTATTAGTATAGCTTTATACTAGTTATATACACAGGAAAAAAAACTGGAATTTTTTGTTATCATGTATTCCAGAAAATGCCTGATCCACCACATTTCGGTCAATGATTTGGATAAATTTTTATATATATAGGGGATATTGAGCTCTACCAGAAAGGTGACAGAAATATGATATATGATGATAGAAAATTCAACTTTTTTCCCTGTGTTATTTTTATTATTAGAAAAACTTCCAAACTAAATTTTCTGTGAGTCTGGCTCTTTGTAGTTAATATTATTCATATATCTTCTGTTCTACAATGAAATAAATGAAAAAATAACAATGAATATTATAGTTTCAAAAAGTAGTTAAAAAAAATGACAGTATTGGTTCCAATTTCTTTGAATTTTTATGCATGCCAAGCATAGTGTTCATGCTGTATTCCTAGCAGAGACAATAACCACATAAGACATGAATTTATTGATTTCAATAATTACAAATTAATCTAGATATTATTAGTTCAATTTTATAATGGTTGGAACTATACTTAATAGAATAAGTATTTCAAAGATAGAATTGAATTCATATTTTGACAGATATAGCTAACAACATATAACTGGTGATTAGTGAGTCCTACAGAGTAATTTTAGAATACAACATAACAAAAACAGTTTACCATAACAGAATTACACATGAGTAAATCATTATCATGATTTAAAATTAAGAACTATTGTTAGTACAGTCTCATTTCAAAAGTGATTGCAATAATTTTGGGAAAAGTTTTCCTGACGTTCAGAATAAAAATACACCTCACTTTAACAAGTTTTATATTTCATATGTCTTTCTTAGTTGAAATGCTCGTTATAAAGAATATGCTAATTGTTTGGTTTGCCTTCTCCAATGTATATGGTGAGTTTATGTGTGTATATTAAATAATTAATATCAGATTGTGTTACATTTAGGAGTACAACTACATGTTGCAGCCATTGTGTTAGGAAATAGTAACCTGCACTTGTCGTCCTTCATTCAGATTATTTAATTGGGTAATTCAAACAACTAATGGTGTTGTAACCACTATACCATTTCTTGACAGTCCCAATGGAACTATTTAAGTAAGAGAGCGCTACTCAACTGAAGCTTTGGTTCTGTATAATGAAGATAATGTGATCACTTTATTTCTGACATTCACTGCACATCCTGAACTTCATGGTGCTACTATCATGTGATCAGTACTTCATCACATTCAACATCCTAGGTACTCCTCATATATTTATTACACCTAGATATCTACACAATGTTATTTTAAGGTATATGACTATGAATGCACAGATGTTATTTCAAAGCTGTATTGCTCAAGCATAGCCTACTAATTTTCCTGTTTTTTTACAGTTTGGTGTAGCCTACCCAACCTGGGTTAGAGCAGCGGCTCAAATACCAGCTTGAGTTGTGTGGAGCCCCTACAGCCAACTTTACACCTTGAGTTACCCTCCTAGTATAGGTCCTAGTACAAACTACTGCAATAAGTATATCTATAATATAATATACAACTCATTACACTGATTAGAGTGATAGGGTATTATTATTCACTCTCTTGGGGCTCTATTTTCACTCACCTCTGGCTCTTGAAAATAATTTAGCTTGCTTGTGAAATACTTCACCATATCACACTCTACTCAATGTGAACATTAATAAAATTAACAAATTTTATCACAGGATGAAAAGTGTCCATTTACAACCATAACAAAATCCGTAAACCGTCTTGATAATTAGAGTTAACAAAAAATTTATAAAGCTGCAGAGGTAAACAAACTAGTTAACAACACATTATACACTAATTTACGATTTTGTTATGGTTGTAAATGGACACTTTTCAGGCAGTGTATACTATTGTGAAAATTCAGCAATTCAAGCGGTTCATTATGTAAATATTGTATTGTACATTATTTCCAGATTTAGTGTTGCCTACTTTGGTACTATCCAGTGCTGCTGACAATATGAATATAAAGGTCAACATAAACTTAGATTACCAATTTATTGGTATAAGTAACCAAAATTACACAGTTGAAGTAAGATCAACATCGGATACTGTAATGCTCGAAAGTCTTCCTGCATATATCAGCATTGATTATACAGAATTTTATACGTTCAGAGTACTAAGTAAACTTTGCTCTCAATATAACAATAGCAATACCATTGAATATGGTAAGAAAAATTATTGTAATTGGCATATTTTACATATTATTTATTAATGTAGCTATGACATGTACCTTCATGAAGCATGACTCCACTGTTGCTAAATTGAAGTATTCAATAAAATATCCCAACAATACTGTAGTGGTGAGGATTGGATCAGGATACAATTCTACAATATTGTGTGGAGTCGATGGCTTGTGGCATGGTAATGATTGCCACTTGTGCTGATGTGTTGTAGGGTTAATGATTAAATGAGGACTCTTTAACATACAATATTATATGACCAGAAAACATGCTTCTTGAGAAGATAAATATAACGGATATAAATACACTATAATTAATTATGTATTAGATAATATGTATTTTACCAGATATTAAAAAAATTGATATAAATGTACTGCAATAATATTCTTCACTGAATTGCTGTTTTTTTATAATAATTCATACCAGAAGATAGAAAATATTCAACTATTCAACAGTGTTGTCCTAACAGTATTGTCTTAACAGTATATATAATTGACATTTATAATTTACAAATTCCCAAATGATTTTAAGTTAAATAAGACACAATCCCAAATTTTGTCTATGCATAAACAGGTTTTTTAAAAACAGGACTTGTGACTAAGAAACCTGTTTATGCATAGACAAAATTTGGGATTGTGTCTTATTTAACTTAAAATCATTTGGGAATATATAATAGTCATGTGTATTATATGTCTCACCAATAATATTCATTGTTCTGTAGTTGTTGAGATGTTTACGATACCACATCTCCTGGATGAACATTCGACAATCAATATTGATGATGTGGACAGACCTTTAAAGCCTCAGGCATCATTTCTTAAAACCCTTATTGCGACTTCAGCATCTAGTATTGGACTAATTGTATTGTTAATTGGCATCATTATTATATTGACATGTGCTGTAGGAAGGCAGCATAGAAGTAAGTATATAAAGTTACTGACATAACTTATAATACTTTATTGTCCTATTCTTTTAGACAAGTTAATGGCAACATTTGATCATAATAACTGGTAAGTCAATTGCACACCTATTCTTTAATATTGATGATTAATGCAATGAATGTCACTCAGCTACATGAATTCATCCAGTGCTCAAACGGTAACATATGCATACTTAAAATACAAATAATCATATTATGACTAAATGACTTAATTTTACATGTTTAATAGGCTGTTTTGTGTCAAGATAACAGTGCTTATGGTTCTAGAAATGATACCATGGTAAATAGTTTCTTTTACATAGTCATTTCTCTATAATACCTGCTTATGTGATGATGTAAATAGGAGGAATATAACCTGAATAAACCTGACGGTGTTTATGAAACAATTGAACAGGAAATAGACAACGATGGTACGTCTCTAATATGTAGCTTTATTGATATTTTATTAACTTATATATTGTTGTTTTTTAATTTTTACATGAGTTAGGTGATGCCAGTATATTTGGAAATGCTGTTTAATTGCTCAGGATATAAAGTGAATATTACAGTACAAATTCAATCCATCATTCTCGGCTGAAATATCTACAATAATAGCAATTTTTTCTAATTCAAACAGCCAATATAATATTATTGGCTGTTTGAAGGATAAAATTTTGTAATTATTAACTATAATTATTTGATCCACAGAATTTTTCAATTTATCTACTTTTTTCAATTGAATGAACATTATATTGATTTGATTGTAAAGTGGTGTAAAGAAGGGTAGTGTTGATGGTACTTGATTAAGCATGCAGCAATTATGAATAATTAACCAATTTAATACAATAGGATGCAATGTTCAATCAAAATTGACTTTATACATTGTGTCAACTTTGTTTCATTAGTAGTTAAAACTTCCTAGCAGCAGCACGTGAGAAGATTACAGCAAAAGCAATACATGAATGCTTTTAGTCATTAAATATAAACATTTTTTGTTCAGTATTCAAAGGATTTATATATATTATTTTTTAATATTGTATTAATGCATAATACAACAATAAGTTAGTTATATATTATTCTACATACTAGAAAAAATTAGCTAATTTTACAATTCTAAATGAAAGAGCTCACAAAGCACAGTGAAGTTAATAGGGTGTACATTTTATTTGATTTATAGTAACAAATGGGAAGCAACTGCTAAAACACTTTAAGAACAAGTACAGTTCTACAGAAATAACATTATGAAGGTTCCTGGATTTCCTATATCTATTATAAGATAAAAAAAAAACTGACATTTTTTGTTATTGATATTATCTCTGAATCTTTTGCACGTAGCTATAACTTATCCTTTTAGAATTAAAATAAAAACAAAAAATACTATTACATTTTTTTGTTATTATTAGAAAACCAGTTGTTGACAACTAGCTGGAGTATAGCAGTACTCAATCTTTAGTGTGATCAATGAAGATAATTACAGTTGTAGCTCATGATCATTAGGATAGTGTATTTAAATAACATCAATGAGCTGAATTATCACAGCTGAAAGCAATGCTGTACCAAAAACATTTCTTGGTTGTAGTAAAAGCAAGCATAGTTTATCACAAATTTGAATTTGAATCAATACAGTAGAGGTTCCACTGTCTACCAAGAAAATATGATCAATCATGTAACAGAGGGAAGTCAGAGAAGTAATATTATATTACATGAACTATCAACTTTATATGAAACAAATGTCATTGCCCACATAATAACAACCTGAAGTACAGGATGTACAGGGAATGTTACATCTGAGACTGTCCTAGAGATTACTTAAGCGTCTATTGTTTATTAGGACAATCAGCAAATGATAAACTAATTTGTGAATATTACCAGTTGCTTCAATTTCCCAATTAAATCTTCTGTAATTGCATTTGTGAAGGATTACAAGTGCGGGTCACTT
>WLWI01006035.1_pt1 | contig 10029 bp, 4 predicted proteins | sample 6701501 | NCBI WGS metagenome assembly WLWI01 (sample SAMN12718690, study PRJNA515312) | sponge metagenome | isolation source: marine sponge | host: Mycale hentscheli | place: New Zealand: South Island, Marlborough, Capsize Point | collected 2014-11-01
TTAAGAATGAATCTTAGCAACAGTAATGGTATCTACCCATGGAATTTGACTTTCAGTAAGTGAAAATTGTAACTACGTGATAAGGAGTTGTTGAACTTAAAACTTTCGCATTCAGATCATATTATTTCTAATTATAATGTGTTTTAATAATTCTATCACTGCCTGAATAGTGTCCATTGACAACCAAAACAAAATCGTAAATTAGTGTATAATGTGTTGATAACTAGTTTGTTAACCTCTATAGCCTTGTAAATTTTTTGTTAACTCTATTAGACAGTTTACTGATTTTGTCATGGTTGTAAATGGACTCTTTTCAAATAGTCACCAATTGTATCATCTGTCATAAAATTCAATGTATTACGTATGTGTATGGGAGAGAAATTTTAGTAAAACAAAACATAAATTCCTGTTTAATCACAATTTGCTCTATCTTCATTACTGTATCTTTAATTTGTAAAGCAGACTATTATAATTATTAAAGGTTCATGTGATTTTGTTTAGGTACTCACTCACTCAAAAGTGTTTCAATAGAAAGAGTAGATCCTGGAGAACTAAGAATAGTCCTTAACTACTCCAGTCATGCCACTAATCCGAAATGGTCATTTCTATGCTTGCTACTATGCAAAAGTACTGATTGTGATGAAGTAGAGTACGAAAACTCTATATTTATTTTAATGAAAACAAGTGAATATAACATTAGTAGTTATTTATCTGGATACTATCAAGTTTTTGCATTTGATGTGAATAGTTCTGGAGCAATTAATCCATCAAACGGATCTAAAGTTTATACAGCCTTTTATAGTTCAAAAATGAATTTCACTGATCCTAAAATGCAAATGAGTAAGTTGGATAGTAAATATTATAAATTTCTTATTCATGATAAAAAATTTAATAGAGTTTACTTATAACTCGACTGTTTAAAACTGATGAATAGAAGGTTTAGTTAGTTTACTTTAAACATTCTGTCCTTCACTCATAGGTAAAAAACAGTTTATTGAACTTAATATTCTAATATTACATTCAACTTTTGACATCTTGGCAGGGCTTCTGAATACAAGTAGAACTTGAATGTTTATAACTTCAAGACATTTGATTCTCACACCTATAGCTAAAGTATTTTATGCCCAAATTTCAACTGATTCACCAAAATACTTACAATTGTAGCTAGGTAATAAAATTAACTATTAGCGCACATTCACTTAAAATTATGCATAACAAATTATTTGGTTTTGATGGGACATTGTTAACTTGATGTATTCAGTAATGCTTATTTAGCCCTGTGAGTTATCCTAATATGCCCAGAACAGAATAGTTTAGGATGTTTGTCAAGAGTAACTGCAAATTAATTGATGTACTACTTACCATAGCATCCATAATTTTAACTAACTCTTATATTATTAAACATTATGTTGTCCAAATTCTCAATCATTAGCTCAAAATCCTTATAGGCCCACGTAGTTTATTTTTACTCCCCACCCTTAACCGCACCAATGTCACTACAATTACCAGTAAAAACTTATTAATAGTGTAACTATTCCAACCTTGACTTATACAATGATGTTATGTTACACATTATTGCATATATTTTGTATTATCTCAGTTGTAGGAAAATCCTTACATAGAGCAATATTCCCAGAATATACATTGTTGTCCTGTTCTCTATGCAAACAGTGCAGGATATGACATGGGGAAAATATTTCATTATGTATAAAATACATGTAATGAATATGCTTTCAGCAGTGTACTTTCAGTAAATGTTTTGTAATCTACCAATCAAATATTTTAAATGTGTAAATAAGCAATTATATAAATGAAGTTTAACATGTTAATAGTATATTAATATGCATATATTGTGTATTTCATAGATACTTCTTCAAGTACCAGGAATTGTTCCTATACCTACAATGGTACCAGAGTATGCTCTAAATGTAATACTGACATGAATAATAATGAAAAACAACAAATTGCATTATTACCCATGAATTATAGTAAAATAATCACTAGTGGCATAATTATTAGTGATTCAAGTGATGTCGATAAGGAGACATGCTCAGATATAGAAAATGCGTTTTATTATGTACTTACTATACTGGTCACAGAGTCTGATGAGACACAGGCTCCCATTGCTAGGATGTATGTAAATTCAATAAGTAAGTTCAGTAAAAAACAAAGCAAATGCATAATTTCATCTGTCTAGAGTGACATAATATTTAAATATTATAATCTATTAAATTTTAAGCAACATAAACCATTCATTTGTGCTCAATTAAAGACTATAGAAATTGAATGTATATATTTTTTAAATTCACTTTTGTAAGTAGTCAATTGCCTTATCAAAATAGGAGAATCATTGCTGTACAACTGTGTGAACAAAGTGAGCTCCTTACAAATGTGTCTAAATTCAGATATTGGTATATTATTATAATATAATGTGTATTAGAGTGTGTTGTGACAAAATATTTATTGGTTTATTTTAAGTTTTACCACAGTTGTTTGAGCTAAAGTAGGTAACTCATAATGTAAAGTTGCTTGTGAAACATTGAATGTTACTTAATAAGGACTTCTCACTTCCCCCCACAAACCCCAACTAATATTTTAGCAGCTGTTCTAAATAGGTAGGGGAGACTTTTATAGAGGAGATAGCTGTAATGCACATGTGCAGGAAAACTTGTAAGCTTGTCTCTGGCTGCTATAACTGTTAGCTTATTTACGAGAAATGAGCCTGTACAATACAGCAATACTGATACCAGTATGACATATTCATTTAGCTTAAATCAGTAGCTAGCGACGGATATTTCAAGTGATCTCACTATGGTTATCTCCTGCTGTACACTTTTCAATGTATTACAGCTACCTTCTCTGGAAGCCTATCCAACCTAGTCAGATATTTGAGCAAGGATTGTGGGAATCCTTCATCAGAGTTTACTGCAAACTTTACTGACCCTTGTACAATCTAATGCAGTAAAGATAAAATAAAATAATGATATATAACACTCATCAGAGAGTTGTAGTAAAATATTTCACTCTCAGGCTTTGTTCTCACACACCTCTAACTCACAAGAATAAATTGGCCTGCACTTGAAATAATTCACCATATCACAATCTGACTCTAGTAATAAGTAGTATATATAATATACATTATACATAATTATAATTATTACATGAGTCAGAGTGTGATCAGGCAAAATATTTCATCAGAAAGCTGATCTTTTGCAGGAGCTGTAGTTGACCTGGTTTGGTAGGCTTCACTAGAGAAGTGTTTCTGTTAGGCAAGTTAAATACTTTCCTGAAAACTCAGAACAAAGTTAATGAGGTATACTGATACCACCAGACAGATTTTAAGCTTACTAGTAGAATTTTACTGATTTAATTTTTTGTTGCAGGTAATAGATTACACATAGCTACAGCTAATTATTGATTTTATCCTTTCACTACTACAATATAATCCTACAATGTCAGCATAGAGGAAGCCAAATATGTTATGAAATGCTGGTTGCCTATACTCATGATACATAGTACACAACATGCAAGGTAGCCTGCAACTTGTCTGTTATGAAGGAAATCAATTCCACTCATAATCATGAATGTTGCAAAGCAGCAGACAGGCATCACAGATTGCTATTTATATTCCGTAGCTATGTTAGCTGCACTTTCATTAAGAAATGCTCACCCAACAAGCATTGAGTTTGGAAAGAAGAAGCTCATTTTCATTATTAGGAAAGCATGGAGAAACAAATTGTATAAGATTTCCCTGTATTGAGGATGAGGCATAGCATCAACTTATATTGATTTATTGTGCTTTAAATTGCAGTGATCATGGCTCAAACATTGTAGAGTTTGAGCAGGGAATTGTATTACTACAGATGTATAGGAAGATTAACTCCTAGTTTGTATAATATCATTGATCTGAATGGCTAAGAGCTATGGAGAAAGTAGAAGAGTGACATTTGCACTTAGATCTTACAAACTTACCAGAGTTGATTTTCTATTCGATTAGTGGTAATAGGAAAGTTTTCTTGGCTAATGAGATGTAATAGCTATATGACTTACATGACAGATCTGTTCTACCTTGAAAATCAATTGTTCAATAGTCAAGGAAATAAGACAGTGAATGCTTTATCTACTAGAGCTCAGGTATAGAGCATTTTCAAACTGATTATTGAGTATATCCATTTTTATTAAAAGTAAAGTTATTTGAATCATAATAAACATAAGACTATGTAACACAGTTGTATTACACAGGCTCAAAAAAATCAGTCATTTCAATAAAAGTATTATCTAAAGTGTTAAAGTAGCTTTTGTTCAGATAGCCACATTGCATATGGTGCAGAATAACCTAGTTTTAAGGGGTGGGTCTCAACCTGGAAGCTGATCAGTGAGTTGAATTGCTGCTGTTCTATCATACAAAATTAAGTTTCAGTCAGACCAGCTAAATTCCATTTTGAGCTGAAACACATCAAGTTATAATAAAATTAAACATACATATATAGAATTTTTAAGAATGTGAATATGCCTGTTCAATTATACCTATTTTATGTACAAAAGATAATGATTGATTACTATTATTTTTAACAACTAAGTATGTTTGCGTATTGCACTAGTCATAATATTGATCAAAATATCTGTAAATTCACAATAGACAATAATATTCAATTAGTATTAAGTAAAGATAATATCAAAGCTGCAATAATTTTGAAATGATAAAAAAATACACCTGTATTTGTTTATGCTATTGCTGATGATAGAAGTATTTGGTATTATTGTTTAGACACAGATGCCCCAAAAGGTCCTCCTGGAACTCACCCTCCAGGTATGTGACAGATGTCATAATTAATGTACTAAAACTTTCATGTCATTGCACCTGATGCAATTGGTTCAGAGTCCTAGTAGCTATCATTTTATTAACAACATGTATAATTGTGTTACTGCAGGCTCATCTAAAATTTTAATTATTATATGTTCTATCATTGCGGCCATCATTGGGGCCTCCATTTGCGTTATCATCATTGTTGCGGTGATAAGTAAGAAATAACACAATTTATGTAGTTAATTAAGATTTTGAATAAACTTTCTTCATTATTATTAAGGTTATGTATTTTGACATACTTTCTCTCCTTTTTCTAATTAGTATTGCTAGCACAATGGTCACAAAATGGTGCCTGATATACTATCCTTTTTTCAAATTGAATCAAATATATACGCTATCTATAAATAAATACCATTGACTTGATGTTGTTTTTTTAGAATACCATAATAAGAAGACACCTTATAAAGATAAGAAGAAACTTACTATTCAACAAGGTAAGATTCTTGATGCCACACTTAAATTATTAACAAATTTCTCAAAATAATTAAATCATTCATTAAATTGCTATTATTCTTAAATGTAGAGTTTGCATTTATAATTCAATGCTATTCTCCGTATGCGAAATCTGTGGCCTTCTTTACCACATTCTGAGCTCATTCCGGATGTCCCAGTATAAAAGGAAAAATTCCTGACATGCCCTTTGACCTATAGCTCTTTCTATTGAAGATGAACCCTCAGGATAGTATCTTGCAGAACTCAGATAGCACAATGTATATCTTTTACAGTTGAATTTAGCTGCGTCAATGGCAAACAGTACTTTTCTTTATTCTCTATTTAGAGCCCATCATTTGTTGTTGTTGTTTTTCTTGTTTGTGTTTATAGCTTTGTCTTCAGTTAAGATGCTCAGGACTATTATGTGACATTGTTTCCAAGCTTTTGTGTGCGCTTAGTTGCTGTAAAGTTGCTTTAATAGTCTCGGGAAGCCGGTGACAAAAACTGTCAGCCACCATTTTCCACTTATCGCGAATATGTCCCTGGTTATGCCCTTTTATAAGCGACTTTCACGTTTAATCTAAGCATGAAATTCTTTAAGAGAACTCATCATAAGAACAATTGTTTTGGGTCATGTACTACTTGTGTGTATCCATAACATATAGATATATAATGTTATTGTATATGATTGGATAGACTGTATGTTAGTATGCCATCCTTACTTATTTGCCAATAGTATGTAGCAAATAGTTCTTAAATTAGTATGCTAGGCTTAAAATTATAAGCTAACAGCTACCAATTTCTATATTTTTTTATACAATTTTCAGTGACTACACCAAGTGAACCGAATCCTGGATTGGAAGGTATCAATATTTACAAGTTATGTTACAGCTAGTTGAGTGATAATGCTTATAATATAGTATTAACAAATTAACTAACATTAATATTATATCATACTTCGGTGATACTATTTTTATGTACTCCATATTTTGCATAACCTACTAATATATGCAAGTGTATTTTACTCTACTAATATTTTACTCTTGGCAAATATGTAGTTAAATTGAATGCATAACAGTTTTAAAACTAGAAGCAATCAGTCAATAATACTAATAATAGTGATGAGGTTTAATTAACAAATAATACAAAATGAATAGCTATACTCGCTTAGAACTAGGCCTTTTTGTCAGAATATAGTTTATAAAGTGGCTATTATCAATAATAAATATATAAAATACATTATTCACTAAGAAATTAGTCATTTTGAATTTTCAAGACCATTTAACATCACAAATATAGATGTTCCTAACAGTGAGTTGCAGTTCCAAAATATTATTACAGCAGACCTAAATGTCTGAACTTTTTGTTTTATTTATTAAAGCATAGCAGACAACTACAGCACTATTTTTCTTAGCACATTTCCAATTTCCAACTATTCAAAATATGCCAACACCTGTAGCTCATAGTCATCTCTCCCCTAAAAGCTAGGTTAGCTCATAGGCCATTAGTGCTGTAGCACACACCACTAGTTTATATATATATATGTTTAGACGAACATAAGTCATTTTGTATTTTAACCCTCACACTTTCATATTCGTTTGGAGGTTGACCTCGTCCCATACTTGATTATACCGAATACATTGGTTTATTGAATTTTACCCTCATCATGCAAAGATACTGAACTATTAACCACATAGAATTATTTTGCGGGTGCAGTTAAAAATTTCTGGAGTTTATTTTCTACACTGTTAAAACGGGGGTGCTTAAATATCACCTCATTAGATGTTTACCAGGAGGTGCTCTCTGGACACCCCACGCTGAGCCCTTATAATTTCACACTAGAATGTACTATACCAAGTGAGCACATATAACAATATCTTATATCCTTTAGTTTCTTCATTTCAAATATATTTTAGATTGAGTAATATAAAGCTTAAACTGGGGTGTCCAGGCAGCGCATCCAATTAAACACAAAAACTAAGTTATCCAAACACCCACATTTTTAACAGTGTATTGGAAATAGTAGCGGTGGTAACTTAATGCTCTATTAGTCATAGTTATAGGCCTTATGCAACATTGTTGTTCTTACCTGACAATTCCTTGTCCTGTGAACATGTATGTGTGAAAGTGTCATGTGTTACAGAGACTGCTTAGCTAAAGAATACCACAAAGTGAATGTTTAACTAAGAAATAAATATATACTAGCTGTCTTTACACAGCTTATTGGCTGCTACAGTAATATGCATGTTCTAATTATAGAGTTAGATTCAAAGCTGTTGGTATCCATTAGAAATGCCTGTGGTTGTTTTTTTTTATTTTGTTTTTTAAGCAAAACTGTTGGGCGAGTGGTTATACTGTGGCACTGAAATTCTTTTACCATATTAATTTTTTTTTAAAGCTGACAGTATTATTTTAGTAGCTGGCCAGAGAATTAGAGGTTTAAATTAATAGAGCAACAGTTCTTAGTTTTATGTAGCCTAACTCGGAAGACTCACTCACCATTTGTGCTAAAGTTCACCACTAATTAGTAGCTAATGCAAATGGCACTACCTATATCTGCCATAGTGTCAATAATTTTTGTTGTGATGTATGTGATAGTAAGATGTGAGTGTTAAATCAATGTTAGCTATCATGAGTCCTCTTTGTGCATATTTACACGTTGTTGTTTTTTCAAAATGGTTTGTAAACCAGTCACTTCTCTTATAATATGACTAAGTTTTAGTAACAATTTTTGGTTTTGATAGTTGTACACTCTCTCTGAGCATTGGTTTTGCCTGCTTTCTTCATCTGGTCCAAAATGGACTCTATATTGAATGTTACACTAGTACAACTGTAATCGTTTCGTTCTTATAAAACTGAAGCAAAAATCAATCTCAACTTACTTTTAATAATTAAGATAATTGAATTATATATTTTTTAAACAATAATAATGATGAGCAAGAAGTTCAGTAGCTATAATAATGGTCATAGAGATAATTTAAACATAGAAAGATTGTTTATTATTAAGTTCTGACCATTCACAAAAACTAGATTGACATTTTCTCACCTAAAGGGGTCTGTAAATAAGCAAAGGAAAAATGTGAAAAAATCTTAATTGTCGCCCTGGATTCGAACCCTGGGGGGCCACTGGCTTTAGCCACCTGTGCTCTAACCACTGAGCTACGACAACCCTCAACTTCCAAGACCGTCACATTTTATTTTTATACCGTTGAGTGGTACTGCTTGCTGCAGTCTCATACTCAACAGACCACCAATTAAGTGCCGTCAGTGGTTAGAGCACTGGAAAGCTAGTGGCCCTGGGTTCGATTCCTGGGGACAACTAAGATTTTTCACATTTTCCTTTGCTTTTTTTTACAGACCCCTTTAGGTGAGAAAGTGTATCAATAATAGTACACAATTCTCAATTTGGACAAAACAATTGTGGCTAACTTATAAGATATACAGTATTTATTGTATTTAAATGTTAAACAGAGCAAATATTTTCTTACGAGCCACAGGATTTTGTTTGTTCTAGTATATATTGATTTACGTATGAAATACTCAGAACGGCGATTTTCATTGTGCTATTTTTTCTGAATTTGGGCTGATTTTGAGAAATCAGCCTAAATCTGATTGTGTGGGTAAAAAAAACCTTTCTTCACGCCGTATTCTCGTGAGCTAATAATATTTTAATTCTTGTGGTCAACAGTAGCCTGCTTTATGCAGCTGGGAAGCTAACAGCATTGCTGGAAGTGGAGTTTTGCATTGAAATTATATAATAACAGTCAGTGTCTTTGGCCTGTTCAGCTTCTCTCACTAAGACATCGTTTACAAATGTCATTTTCATTTGGTTGAGCTATATTGATCTTGATACTTGATTAGAATAGCCAATACAATATTCTTTTAAAAGCCATTAAATGTTCCTAGCCACACCAAGCATGCATGGAATAGCTGCAATTACAGGGAAAGCATCGCTCGCTTAGCTATTTTGTGCTATTAGAGCGCATCAGTATTATTGGCGAGCGAGCGAAGGGAGTGAGACTCCGTCAGGGGTAACTCAATTGAAAATTGGGGATATTTGTTTTATGTGGGGATGTGCGTACGTCATTTGTACTTTGACCTGGCATATTTTTATGTTAGTTCGATGGTCGACCACGTCCCAAACTTCACTAAACAGAATCCTCAGATTTAGCGACCATTACCCGTATCACCCTAGAGATTGAATTGTTTAACCTTTGAATTCTTTTGTGGGTGCTGTTAAAACTTGAAAACATACCAGAGTTCTATTTCTATTCGAGTTTGTGGCGGCGGTGAGTCAACGCCCTCTTTGTCATAGTTATAGCTGTACGCAACAGTATTTACTTGAAAACTCATTGTCCACTAGAACTGCGGAAGGTAAGTCTTGTGTAGGTATGTCCAGTTGTGTGCAAGTATTATGCGTTATAGCTACTACTTAGCTCAAGCATGTGACAAAGATAACGTTTAAATAATGTGTATTATTTTTTTGTTTTTGTTTTTTCAATTCAAACAGTTGTGGAGAGGGGTTACTATGGCATTGAAATTCCTTTAGTATAAACGTAATTTAAAAACTCGACCTTATTATTTAGTAGCATTGAGTGTTAGAAGTTAAATACCGTTGCTATATTGTTGTCAGGTGTAATAACTTGGCAAGTGTGCAATAACACTTGCCCGGTATTTAAAATAGTTAAAGCATGAGCGCTTAGTGCCTAGTACATTTATCGCACTCAGTC
>WLWI01006036.1_pt1 | contig 10028 bp, 3 predicted proteins | sample 6701501 | NCBI WGS metagenome assembly WLWI01 (sample SAMN12718690, study PRJNA515312) | sponge metagenome | isolation source: marine sponge | host: Mycale hentscheli | place: New Zealand: South Island, Marlborough, Capsize Point | collected 2014-11-01
GTGCATTAGTACAGGTTTGTTTGGAGTCCTCGGTCTAGTAGGCATAAGTCAAGCTTGAGCTACTCTACTAGCTCCAGAGCTCATAAGGCTCAGGTATGACACTCTGAGCCCAGCTGTACTTTAACATAGTACGTCGATGACAGGATGGAAATTGACTTGTTGCGGGAATGACCTGTGACTGCAAGTGAGGAACCTGACAAGCTTGACCTTTGACCTTTGATGTATTTGACTGATCCAGCTACTAGAAGGTATTTATGTCACTGTGACACGTATGTCACTATGGCAATCATGTCACTACAATGATGTCATTATGGCCATCTATGAAATACTTGACAATGTACAGTAATAGTTGTCTCTCTCTTCTCCCTCCTCCCTCTCCTTACCTTTTCCCCTGGCACACAATTCTTAGACGGACACTAGTAGTTAAGAGTCAATTGCGTATTTGCTTTAATTACATTTTAGGTTAGTCATTATTTGTATAAAATTTGAAATTTTAATTTTTTTAAAATTATTTGTTATATTTTTTTTTAGCTTACCAGAAGATTAGAATGTATGCCATCAACTCATCAGACCCGAGTCCAGTAAGTTAAGGTGTTTGTTTGTTTGTTGTGGTTGTAGTTCTTATGGGGGAGGAGGAGAGCATTGTCTTTTCTGACACACTGAGATATTGTGTATTTTGGGATATTTTATGGTTGTGACCATTTCATTTGTTTAATTTTCCAAATATCTTAACCACTTATTTCATTGTTTGAATCTACCCAACAAAAGAACTAAAAATTCAGATGTAGAATTCACGAGAACATGGTTACATGCAAGTCTGACTGTTTCAAAGACTACACAGTGACAAGTCCACTGACGACGCTAACTTAACTCATTACCTTTACTATGTAACTCAGTATATTAAAGAAAGAAACAACAACAGATAAAACTTTGTTCTATGAAGTATTTTTCAAGGTCATCAGTAAAAGGTCAATTCACCCATTCTATTGTACTAAAGATAAATAAGAGTGGTGTTACTGTTACGTTTCTATTCTCTGCCATTATGACATAACCTTTCCTGGGATGTGATGTGAGTGATGTATTTATGTTGTCTTTTCCATATCTAGGAATTTGTATTCGAGGGAATATCCAAGAATGTCACATGTCTCGGATTCTATGACGATGGTAGATTCATGTATTCAGGAGGCGAAGACTGCACGGCAAGAATATGGGACTTGAGGTGAGATGATAGGTTGGGGGGAGGGGGGGGGGGGGGGGGGGGGGGGGGGGGAAGGATAGGGAGGAAAACAAATACAGAATACATGAAAATTGACTGTTACAATAGAATTATTATTGCTCTACTATGGGTTTTTAGTGCTGCTAAAGTATGTCCAAGTTGAGTTGGCACGACCACAAGCGCGGTAAATAAGGAATGCATTTAGTACTAAGCGCGCAAACGTCAACGTTGCACGTGAAAAAGGGGCGGTTACAAAGGTGCGCATTAATTGTAAGTAATGTACAGCTCATCTCGTCCGTTTTCGGTCTATGTTTCTTACGTGCAGGTAATGTACAGCAGATGGAAAATGCAAACTGGTGGGGGCGTTCTTCTAAAGAGACAAGATTAATAGCAGTCGATTGTCCCAAGAATATTCTGATATTCACAGGATTCAGCAGTACAGCACTGTTAACTTGTAGCTAAAGTTATTCGACTTTCTTGTTAAATACAATTATCAATTGTTTCTTTTATTTATAATATAATTGATGAGATGATAGAATTTAAGTAGTACACATACACAAAATATAGTTGTGATCCGAGTTGAAGGTGGAGGAGTGCAGCCTGAGTTGGTCCTAATCCTTACATACAATAAACGGCATCTAGTAGTGAAGAAACGGGAATTGGCATAAACACAGCTTGGACAAGCACACAATTTAATGGCAAAAAGGCACAAGTTGGTAGCTAAAATATAGCTATATCTCTCCGTGCTAGATAAATGATAGCTATATCTCTCTGTGTCCCATTACTCCCATAGTCATTCTGTAATCCTACCCTTAGGAGGATGATTGAGGTGGGGGGGGGAAACAAATACAGAATACATGAAAATTGACTGTTACAATAGAATTATTATTGCTCTAATATTGGTTTTTAATGCTGCTAGTTTGATTTTTGCTGTAACTCTCCTGATTTGTCACACAACATTGACAGAACAGATGTAGTGAAGCGAAAATAGGAAAATTGAACAAAAAAGAAAGCAAAAGTTTAATCACTTTAAATAAAAACCTGACAAAGATACCAGAATATTTACAAATAGTGAATTGATGAAATTATAAGAGTAAAAATGAAAAATGCAAATAATGTAACACATGTAGCATGCATACATATTCATTCATGGAAAATGTCCCAAATCACTTCATGTTACATAAAACATGCATCATTCGCTGAACAATTTGCATATAGCAATTGGGAATAAGTTGTGTATTGTTACAAAAACTGACAAATAAACTACTAAAATGGTCATACTATCATTGTTTGTTTAGACTACTATTTTTAAATTTGAGGTTGGGAAAAATTTAAAATAAACAATCTTAGTATGCTCATTTGTCCTATTTAATTGAATATTCCCAACACTTCACATGTTGCACCAATCAAAATAATCCATGCTATTTTTGTATTGCTGTTATGTGATGACAATAACCACACCTACTATTAGCACCATTGAATATTTTTGCTAATATATTATTTGTTATGCTTTTTGGCGGGCACTTTATTTTAAAGATATAATAATTGCAACAAAGACATGAAGATCCTGTTTATCATCCACCCTTGATACACATAAATATTTTCTCTATCAATCTTGATCTTGTATATTATTAAGATATTGATAGCATGTATTTATTCAAAACTGAAAATGTGTAGGATTTTTTTTTATATTTATCAATATCCCAATGGATATATTCATCCAAGATTTAGCAAAGAATGTATTAATATTAACTAAAATCTTAATTTTCATGTGTTCATTTAAGATTTAGCAAGTGTTTTGTTAGCCTAAATCTGTAAAATTTAAGAAATTTGGCCCAAATGTTATTACTTAGCCTTAATGAGTTTATAACAATATCCTAATTGGCGTGCATTTTTTTTGTGTGTTAATACATGGTCGCAATTGTTCTCACCCTTGTCAAAGTTATTAGTGCATGGTCTATACCAAAGTTGCAAGTCTAGTCACATGGTAATTTTATTCAAGAAAGATATAATGTAAAAACTTCACAAAAGATGCTTAATATTGCTTCTCTGGTTGTACAGAAGTTTAAAAAATAGTATACTTGAGGATAGTTCATTGGACTTACAGAAATGTTTTGGCTACTTTTCACATGATTTGCAAACAACTTAATGAGTGGCATTCACGTGTCTCAGGGGATCTACCAGGGGCTCCCCAAATATGTAACATTTTTGTATACGTATCCCATAAGTAAATTTGCACATTACAAATGTACAGGATATATCAACTGAGAATTTAGCACCAAAATAGTTAGAGTGAGGATGGTGTGTTGTGGCTTATATAGGCGTGAATTTTGCAAGGATAGAGGCACATTTTTGCACGTATGAAATAGACAGTAGACAATACAAGCAGTACCCACAGTGTACATTACATAAACTCCATATTTTGCATTATATTGAAAATCTTTACTATTAATATTAAGCATCTTTTGTGAACTTTTTACATTTTATTTATTGAATAAAATTATCATGTGACTAGACCTGCAACTTTGCTATAGAACATGCACTAATAACTTTGAGAAGGTGAGAACAATTGTGACCATACACACACAAAAACTGTTGTGTCAGCACTTTCAATTGTATTGAGTTTATAGTACTAATGTTTATGCAATCTGGATAGATAGTGTGTTAGTATACAATTGTAGTAGATCCAGATAATGGTTACACTTCCCTTTCTTCCCTAATTTGGTAACATCTTACGTTGTCCAAGTGTACTCTAACATAACAATTGACTGATACATTTTGATTTTACAAAGTTTATCTTTGTGATGACATTGTTAAACACATGGTAGCGGAACATCCGTGACATTGTGTTCAACCTGCGAATTCAATTGTTCTATTCTGTACCATCGAGCTGCTTACACATGTTGAGCGTGGCCTCAACAATCTTACACAATGCTATAGATGAGAACACATCTAACATAAGTAAGTACTTCGGAATTTTTAATACACTATAGCTCGATGGAGCAAACTTGATTCAGTTTATTCTGTGTCTATATGACACAACACCATTTATTATGATTATTATCATGTTTAACTATACTTATATCCACATTGCTGATGTAAATGGTTAGTGATAGTTTATTTTATTGTAGCAGCCTGGACATTGTATATGTCAAACATTGGCATAAGCTATTTATGCAGTGCTAAGTTAAGACTCCAAGCAGCCACTTCTAAAGGTATAGCAGATACTGCAGCATTTTTGTGACAAAAGATTGAAGTAGAATATAAAATAAGTCTTTATTTATTACATAACGAGTCTGACAATCGTCACAATAGCATCATTACGAGTTTGCAATATGCTTTGTTTTAATTATTTGTTGGAAGGTATTTAATTTTTTTTACTAATTCTCTGAGTAATAATTGAAAAGTGGGTAAAAAATCTTATTAATTGTGAAGGATTATTTGTATCACTAATCCCAGTTAGTTTTAGTGCATGATTTTATCTGGTAAAGTATCTTCGCAAATCAGTACTATATTTTTTACTGTAGCAACTAACAATTCTAGTTTATATGAATCTGAACTATTACAAAATTTAATAATTTTAGTGTGCTCTTTGTCAAAAGCCAATTTGCTGAACATACGACTTCTATTATTATGTTAATGATAGTACTTATGATGAAAACACTATAATAACTTTGAATCAGTGCACTGTTAGGTCCTACACATGAGAACATTACAGACAATACTATGTAAAAGGAAATCTTATACTTAGATTTTAGTAGTTCAACTTTAGTATTTATTGAAGAAAGTTAATTGTGACAAATGCAGAAGAAATGCTAAAACGCTTCTAATTATGGATAATAACAATATTATATTGGACAGAATTAGTCAATAGTTAAATTGTGCAGGATAATAGTGAAAAGTGAGTGCTATAGCTGATGAACATGATAGGATAAGCTGTGTGTACATTGTTGTTTAGAGGTTGTTCTCGCCAGAAAATTAAACTAAAAATGTTTTAGTTCTATTGTCTGGCTAGAACCATTCTTGTCATCATTGAGTATCATAACATTATGTCCATCTGTATAAATGGAATATACACCTTGATACAAATAAATATACTCAATCTTAATCTAAATCTTGATTGATGATTATTAATAAGCAAATAACATTAAATTAAAAAATGCAATCAAGAACCTGTTAATTATTTATTTATAACCGAGAACGCGTAAGATTCACAAGATTTTAATTGCATTTTTTTTATTAATGTTTAGCCAAGAATAGAAAATTAAACAAGTCTTTGATCACACATTATGTTTAGCGAGACAATTTTTAATCTAAAATATGTAAGATTTATTAAAATTTTGATTGATCTATTTATCCAAGATTTAAGCAGGAATATGATCTTCATTGCATGTGTACACTTGAGATTTAGAAAGATAATTCCTAGCCAATGATGTGTAGGAATTTTTTTTCAATTCTTCAAGATTTTCCATTGATATCTCCATCAAAAATTTAGCCAAGAATGTATCAACAAGATCTTGATTGCTTATGTACGTACAATTTAGATTTAGCAAGAATAATTCTTAGTCTAAATTATAAATTTACAACATCTTTATTGATATGTTTATCAAATACTTATCCTAGAATGAGTAAAATATATTCTAATTTTATGAAAATGTTTGAGATTAAACACAATCTTTATTGCCTTGTACTGATTAGTAAGATAATTCTTAGCTAAAATCAAAAGTATTTATCGAAAATTGGGCAATACAATTCAAGTCAAGAAGATAAGATTTATTAAGATCTCGATTGCATATTATTTTTACAAAATCAGGATTCTTAGTCAATAAATTGATGATTGCATGTAATTTTTCTACATATGTGAAGGGATAAATCCTATAAGAATATATGTAAGTTTAACAGACTCTTGATTATGCATTTTGTCAGCAATATGAGAGCGATAATTCACAAACAAGAAAACGGTAGATTGATCAAAATCTTGGTTTCAGGTATTTATCCTAAATTATATTAGATTATTCTTAGTGATGAACATACAAGACTTGACAGGATCATGTCAAGAATTAAACAGTAAACATAGAAATCTATATACAAGAAATTGTCTACTGGTGTAAGCACTAACATATTTAGCTATAAAGTTCACATGTAATTCTCCCATTTATTAAATAGGACAGTATTATAAAAGTTTTATTAACCAACATTGCAATTACATAAACAATAAAGAGTTTACAATCACTTGCAACAATATAACAGAAATCAATTATTTTCATTAAAAAGGGTTTGTTATTTTAGCTATAAGTATAAGTTTATATGATGTATTGTTATTGTAGTGGCACAAGTATTTAAAAGCATAATAATTATTGAGAAGAATTTATAGCTCACAGAAATATTGTGGTCAGTACATACATTACTTTCCACAATATTAGCAAACAACATGATAAATGACATTCACATGCTACAGGGGGGGTTCACCAGGGGCTAACCAAATATGTGAAGCTTTTGTATATGATGTCCGGTAATTAAGTAATTAGTACATTGCAAATTGATGGCACAGAGCAGCAACAGAGAATTTAGCGAAATAATAACAGTGAAGATGGTGGGTATCTGCTTATGGACTATAGTGCAAAACATGAGATAACTGTAGACCATTCAATTAGTTACTCCAAGTGTACATTACATACAACCCTTTATTATTGTAATATATTAAAGTTCATTGCTATCTGTATTTAGTATCCTGTAGTCATGTGAATAGCATGTGTAATATATTTAATAAATACCAGGTTTTGGTACAAAAGGTGAATGATTAATTCAGAAAGAAAATCCTCTGTTAGCCATATTAACTTCCACCTTATCTGTACGGCATCTGCCACGAGCATGTGGTGGTAAAGATTAATCACGTTACTGAAACCAACATTCACCACAATAGTGGTTAAGATCAATTAGAGCCTATCCACTTCATTGTGAGAGCCACTTAAAAGCAAATTGTATTTATCTACTGTAACGAGAACACTTATCAATAATAATATTTTTACAACAATTCGCAAATTATAGCTGTTATTACAAATATTATATTTCTGTACCAATGCATTTAAAATACTAGCTATATTTATAATATGAACTTGTTGCACTATTTTCTTGAATAATTCTAGTATGGTGTCTGTGCATAAACCTGTTCTAACAAAAAAACTAAATAGCTAGAGCTATGTATTTACAACTTGTGCATTATACATCCCGGTGGTGACTAAATATTTTTAATTTTGTATTGTTTAGAGAAGCCTGTGAAAGAGAAAAAATACATCTAATGAGTAAAAGAAGGCTGTAAAAGAATTTGTGAAGTAAATTACAAAACCATACTACCATTTTTGCAGCTCGATTTTTATTACCTGATTAGAACATGACCGTAGGGGACATTACCCACCAAAGACTTATAATCTGCCAAATTTGACTAGCTTTTTTAACCAAGTCAGACAAAAATTAAGAAAAACTGTAGAACTGCTTCTCCACAACCATAGCAGACACAACTCTCAATAAAAAATACACAATTCATAAATAAGTAATTTCTATTGCCCACGTACATCAAATATCTATGATAAAATTACCTTCTATCTCCACACAGTTTTATGATTCCTTAATTATAATATACATATTGTGTGGTTTGAATTTTGAATCTTCACAATGACAATATTTTAACAATCGTAACATGATGTAGAAACACAGAAGAGTATATTCAAACACACAAACATATTCAAACATAGATTAACCAAAAAGTAGGCAGATGTAATTTGAGTAAAAACAACTGAAAATTTGTGTTATGATGACATGGACATAGTTTTAATATTAGTGTCATAATTACAAATCATATCTTCAGTTATGTAGGCTAGGGAGCTTAATTAAGCCCTACATGTTACAGAAATATTTTGTGGACATTTTGGGTAGAATTGGGTATTATGGCCAGGCGATTTAGAGCTATTTCCTATCTTTTCTGCAGAGAATAAGAAGTGCTATCAATCAAAGTTTTGTGCCATTGCAAATATTTAGGATTCTTGCTGAGAAATGTCAACTCAATTCGTAAGCTTTGTTTTGGACAGACAGAAGAGACATAATATATATAAATGGTGATTATTTCAGCATCAGTGCAAATGGAAAGTGAACTATTGTGCAAAAGTATCAAGGTAAAACATACATGAAATCATTAAATTAATCATTGATTAAGCTGTTTTTCAATCTGCACATTATTAATTATTAATTCCAACTCATTATTACTTATAATGATCATTAGTACTTTTTTTTTTGTCTGAAATATAAAATAGATTCTTCCGTCCTTGTCTTGTAACTTGACTATTTGCAGCAAAAGAACAATACCAATAACTATGACAGACAGTACATTAACAAATATAGTTTACTATCACTTCTAATTCCAATAGAGAACACTCGAGTAGGTTTGTAATGCTTAACTGCTTCCCATAACATTATATTTTCAAAAATATTTTCAAGTAGTCGTTAACCGTCAGCTACATTCAGCCTCCCATAATATTCAAGTCATGTCTGAGACAAGAATAATTCAAAGCAATAACGATCAATAAATCAATCATACCAAGTGTAGTTTGTCATAAGAATTACCAGAAAGAAAACTATACAGACTCAAATAATATTATAATTAAAAATTTTATTTGAGATTAATTTTTGGATATTATTACAGAACATAACTTTTGTTTACTCACATTGTTGTATGAAAGCTAGAAATGAAAATATTTATTACACAGGTTTATCAATGTACATAAACATAGTCAGTTAAAATATATCTCGTTTATAAATTAGATGCCAGTGCTTATGAGTGTTGACATTTTACCATAATGACAAAATTTTTGATAAAAATAAAAATCTAAACCAAACGTCTTCTTAATTTGTGAAATAAATCAATACCACATAAAGCTTCAGTGTAATTATTTGATGGTTTAAACAGTTTGTATTTGTTTTATGTGGAATTTTAAATGAGCTTCCTGGAAAATATTCGATACAATCAGAGCTAAAAATATAATGAATCTGAATAACATGCATGACAATTAAGGAACACAAAACATTAAGGAAAAAGTTAGCATTTATTAGCTAAATAATGATGTTTGAAGGAACTCTTCTCCCAATTATTATGTACATATGTGATGTCATCACAAAGTATGAACCCCCCTCAGTAAAACAACCCCCTCAGTAAACAAGCAGCAGCAGCTAAACACGTGGGTAAATTGAAAAGTGATTGAATATCTGTAGAGCTTTTGATGGAATGCTTTGGTGATTTTTTTCTGATTTCCAATAAGTGAAGTCATGGCATTGCTGATGTGAGCTTAGCAATGAGCTTTATTCAATGTTATTGTGTGATCAATTTCTTTGAAGCTTTTTAACAGGTTGTTTTTTCCTAATAATGATAGAAGTCATGTTATTAGACTTTCCATGTGTGGAGTGCACACATACTGTACAGCTACAATATTTGGAATTATCATTTTTATTTATAAAAGCACCCACAAGTGACTGAATTTCGTGCTAATTCAGTCAATGTGGTTTGACATGGGTATACTTATGTATATTTATACCATGGTTGCTGCGGTAACACCCATGGATTAAAAGTGATATTTTCCCTGTGATTTTTCCTGGGGCTATGATATTTTCCCGGTGTCAAGCGAATTCTTCCTGGGACTATGATATTTTCCCGGTGTCAAGCGAATTCTTCCGTGTTTCCGGCCCAAAATTAAAATTCAATTAAAATTCAATTGAAGCACGCCAGAAAGTTTACTTTAGCAAGTTTACTTTAGCAAGTTTACTT
>WLWI01006037.1_pt1 | contig 10028 bp, 10 predicted proteins | sample 6701501 | NCBI WGS metagenome assembly WLWI01 (sample SAMN12718690, study PRJNA515312) | sponge metagenome | isolation source: marine sponge | host: Mycale hentscheli | place: New Zealand: South Island, Marlborough, Capsize Point | collected 2014-11-01
AACAACGCCAGACGAGGCTCTACCAAGACCACATCAAACGTCATCTCTCACTCGGAAATACATCAGAGCAAAACTTTACTGTTCACGTTAGCCCAACGACAATCGTTTCCAGAAGTCTTCGCGGCTAACAAGACCAACAAGAGTCTCCACAAGATCCACCCACTTTACAAGACGATCCTCACACTGGACAATGGATTGATCAAAGTTCAGAGCAGAGTTCGGGACACGGTGAATACATCCGAACCTCGCCTACTCATCCCACTGAACGCAAAGTCGAAATTCACGAAACTCTTCATCAGGACACTTCACGTGACACACAGTCATGGGGAGTATCAACACTCCACTCCATCATCGTCTCCACCTACTTCGTTCCTGGCCTGCGCAATTTGTTGAAGTTAATTAGCAGGACTTGTGCGAATTGTCAACGTGTCTACGCACGCCCTCTCACCCAGCAGATGGGACTTCTACCTACGTCACGAACTACCAAGCGAAGTGAGTGAGACATTATATATAGTGGTATCAAATGAAAATCAGGGATATTTGTTTATATATATATATGTGGACGTACATATATGTCATTGTACTTTTACCCTCTTGTATTTTTGTCCCATTCCAAACTTCACTGACTAGAATCCTCTGATTTATTGATCATTACCTGTATTTTCCTAGAAACTGAGTTGTTTACAGCTTTGAATTCTTTTTTTGGGTGCAGTTAAAATAAAATAAAAACTTGCAGGAGTTCCATGCCTGTTCGAGTTTGTGGCGGTGGTAAGTTAATACACTATTTATCGTAGTTATAAGCCCTACACGACAGTATTTAGTGTAAGACCTCAACTATCGGCCAAGTTTGCGCCAATAGACGCTGCGACGTAGCTTTGTGTAGCCAAGAATTCATAGCAAGTTAATTTTATTTCTTTATTATTAAACTATTCATTGAACTGCTCATGGTTGGTTATCGTTTACTGAGAGCACGACACCTCAGCAGGGACGAGTAAATGGTCCTTGGTAAATGTTCACCGCCATTTATTATCGGCTTCCTATGTAACTTACGTACTTCGTATATCGGCCACGACTTACATGTTTCTTCATAACTCACCTATTACTCAAAATTAACTAAAATGATTAGCACCACCGAGTCTGCACTGTTGAAATCCCTTCACCAAGATGATTACAAGAAATTCTTACATGTGTAAATTACATTACAGTACATCATGTGTGTATGATAGTTAGCATATAGGGAAAAGTTTAGTGGAAGAATTGAACTTAATCACACAATCCTGTAGGATTATAGTATAAGTGCATTGGAGCCAAGTTCGACCAGTGCCTACATTTTCTTCAAAATATCCTCGACAAACACAGCATTGATTTTCATTAATGATGTCTGCAGCGGAATGCTTGGTCCTCTTACACAAACGCCCACTTTCATCCGAACTCCAGTTATGAGCCTTGTTCCTGATACAGGACTGTTTTTTCTTTTCATAGGTGCTTGTTTCGCCCTATTGTCTTCGCTCCGTTGTCTTTGTAGCTCCTTTTGTGCCATTGCTTTTTCCTTTTCCTTACGTTTTAACTCCTTCTGTTCGTCTTTTCTCCTCTTTCCTCTTCTCTTCTATTTCAATATCTCTGTTTTCCTTTTCCTCTGCTTCTCGACGCTTTTTCTATCACAAGTGCCCATGCCTCTAAACTAGTTAAAACACGAGCTTGCCCAATCCTAGTCTTCTTTTTTGGAAGCTGTGCAGTTGGAAGTTGGAGGTACTCAGTTAATGGATAACAAACAGACGAGCTACAAACTGATGTTGTACCAGATGTAACACCACTCCTGGGTGAAACAAAGTGAGAGACTTGAGGGTCTGAGCACCTGACCATTGGCCCCAGAGACACTAAAGGGCCCGTGGAGAGTGAAGTTTTCACTGCTGGACATTGAGATACAATAGGGCCAGAGGAGGGTGGGGCTCCAACTGCTGAATTGTGAGACACGAGAGGGCCAGAGGAGGGTGGGGCTCCAACTGCTGGACTGTGAGACATGAGAGGGCCCGACAAGGGTGGGGCTCCAACTACTAAACTGTGGGACACGAAAGGGCCCGACGAGGGTGGGGCTCCAACTACTGGACTGTGAGACATGAGAGGGCCCGACGAGGGTGGGGCTCCAACTACTGGACTGTGGGACACGAAAGGGCCCGACGAGGGTGGGGCTCCAACTACTGGACTGTGAGACACGAGAGGGCTCGACAAGGGTGGGGCTCCAACTACTGGACTGTGAGACACGAGAGGGCCCGACGAGGGTGGGGCTCCAACTACTGGACTGTGAGACACGAGAGGGCTCGACAAGGGTGGGGCTCCAACTATGAGACACGAGAGGGCCCGACGAGGGTGTGGCTCTAACTGCTGGACTGTAAGACACAAGAGGGCCAGAGAAGGGTGTGGCTCTAACTACAGGACTGTGAAATATGAGAGGACTAGAGGAGGGTGTGGCTCCAAATACTGGACTCTGGGACACAATAGGACCAGAGGAGGGTGGGGCTCTGACTACTGAACAACCTCCTGTTACTGTGTTACTTGCTTTATTATTTGACATAGCGACTAAAATAGAATTAGAACATATGTGAATGGTTTTATATTTATCAGTCATATTTATAACATCAATACTTAGTTCAGCAATATGATTAATCCACATATTTATCTTTCACTTCTACATTAGCCAATTTTGCCACAAATGAGATTTTAAATTAAGCCCTCAAATCCGCTCACCATAATATGAGTCTGTAACATTAGCAAAAAATAAATCTTAGTAACTATTGAGAGCTCACCTTCATTTACTGTAGTTCTTATGGCCTGTCTGTTAAATGGATAAATTACTGTCTTCTTAAAACCATTAACCAAGCTGGTTTAAACACACTACAGAAATTCAACCTTGAGATCACTTTTCCTGAATTATTGTGATAAAATCTGGTGGACCGAATTATGCCAATATGACTTTAAGGGACGAAAAAAGCTGGTATCCAGGGGTTGGCACTAATGTGTCGTATGAGGAGGCAGACAAATAATCACAATATCATGTTCCCTTGCAAACTGAATGGATAACGTCCCCTATTCTTCTTTTGCTTGATGGGCACAGTTCCCATCAAGCAAAAAAAGAATAGGACGTTGTGATGGAGAATTCGGTAAGAAAGTGATCGGTCAGCAATAAGTTGAAGAGTTCCAGGTCGACCCACCCATTATCACTGACAGCAAATCATGATTCTGTCACTTCATCCTGAGTCCATAGTGGAGTAATCTGCTTTTCTGTGTATATAATAAACAGGGGTATAACATGACCAGTTGCACTTCCACATGCCAAAATAGTTACTTGACTTTTGCCCTGATGTTCGATAACAAATTTTTTTCTGATATTTTCTAGCAACAACTTTAGGAGGACGTGGGCAAAGGGGCATTCCGGTTTCATCTATATAGTCTCTGGATGATCTGCAAAGCCAATTTGCGTATTTTGAAGTAATTTAAAGTAATTGTCAATGTTAGTTGAATTGACTGCATCAAGCCTGACACCAGCGGTCAGAATCACTAACACATAGTCGAAGAGTTTGATTTCTTCACTAAAGTTTAGCCCACCATCCATTGCTCAATCTTTCTCATTTCAACGACCCTTTCTGCTTCAAGTATGCTTAAACAATGCAACAAACATCACGTCGAGTTTTACTATAGCCAATGTCCGAAGACTTCAGCAAATAATCTGCCAACAGCGCTTCCTCCTCAGTAGATAAGTAACGAGCCGGCCAAGGACTAACTCCATGCATTACTCGTTCACTTATTCGATCTTTTAAAGTTAACTTCGGAACTCCATGTGCATCTGCAGCTTGATTACTTGGTATTCCCTTCTTGACATCACTAATAGCAGCAAGAATTTGATCATCTGTCCATTTCTTTCGCTTTATCCGTGTTGGTATTGATTCATGAGTACGGCCATGCTGCTTTAGCTTAAAACCCTTTTTCTTCTTGTTCGTCATCCTGGAGTAAAGAAATATAAAGTTATAAATAAATTATGAAAATCTAAAGGTTATCAAACCTACATGCCTGATTTAAATATAACGGTGATAATGGTCACAATTGGATGAATGCCACAAATTTGAAAATCGATTGTAGATATTCGGGTTAGTTGTAGCTTTTAGTTTCAATGACAACGAAGTATGTGTGGAGTCTTTGCTGGAGAAGATGAGCACAGAGGAAGTGAACGTGTGTAATAGTGGAGGCAGGACTGTGGTCCATGCTGCCGCCTTCAATGACAGCGTGGAGAGTCTGCACTTGCTGTTGAAGAGAGGGGTGGAGGTGTATATCACTGATAGTAGTGGGCAGACAACACTAATGGTGGCGGCCAAGTACGGACACACTGCTATCATTGGTGAGGAGAAGGCGGGGGGGGGGGGGGGGGGGGGGAAGAACCTCTGTGTGGGTATTAAAGAAAGTAAGAAAATCACCTGTTTAGATGTTTTGTAACTATTTATGCTGTAGATATTTAGGTATCTTTACACCCATGGGTATTTGTGATGAGTTTGTTGAAACTGCTTGATTTCAGGAAACATTTTCGTGTTTTAGTCAGGAGAGTCTAACATGGTAAAGATCATCAACAATAAGGTTTAGTAATCGGCTTACTAGTGATTTACAAGTAATATTTGACCAACCCATGCCTATTAGTGGTTCTATGAATGCATAACTTATAAATAACTGTTTGGTTGTTAGCGCTAGCTCTTAAGCATGTTGTGGATTATGCTGGCGGGTATTCTAATAATAATAGAAACCATAATGTAGAAAGCTACTTCATCGTTCAATTTATATGTCGCATAAATGGGCAGATTTATACTTGATTATTTTTTGATAGCACAAGTTCATCCCTCACTTTCTGTGTATTAGACTTGCTGACATCAGATGCTCTGAACCAGCTTCAGTTGGACTGTCAGGATGGCAACAAGAACACAGCCTTACACTTGGCCTGTCTGCAGGGCCATGAGGAATCTGCTCTGGCCATCTTGGAGAAATGCAGCGACTCTATTACTCAGATGTCAAACTCTTCTAATAAGATGTATGTGTGTGCGTGTGTGGTGGGTGGAGGGATGGGAGTGGCTGTGCAATACTTGTTTGAATCATTCCACATATCCGCATGATGTAGTCCGAACCACATGAGATTTATCTGTATGTGTTGGACAGCAATTAAATTGGTCCGTTCTGTAATATAAATAATGTACAAGCAAGTACCTCGCCACACAGGGCACTTGATGTATTGCAAAGTAAGAATGCAGTGGCACAAGTTATTTTTATTTGTTGTTAAGATTCTCCACCATTGGTTAAGGTTGCATCAGTTTCCCTCTCCTGCCCTCTTTTTTCCTAACTATCTTATCCCCCTCCTTTCCTGTGTTCGGCTCTTTCTTCTCAAGTCATGGAGTCCCTTCTCCTCCTTTGTCTACCTCTCTTGCTTCTGAATCTCTCTGTCCTTCTATCATGATTGTGGGCTTAGGCTTTGCGATTCTTTTCTTTGTTTTTACTGTCATGTGTGTGTAAATATTTTCGTAGCTGATAGTTTAATTTGAGACTGACGAGCTAATTTGTCAAATTGTGAATCAAAAATGAAAATCAGTAGTTGATGTCCTGATGTGATTAACCCTCAGCGCGCATGCGCAAGAGGGTTATAGTAGTTGTCCTGTCTGTCTGTCTGTCACACTCTGATTTTGGAGATTACTGAGAATTAACCATTGATTTATGTATGAACTTACTCAAGGCAAAGACTTAGGCCCTTTTATTGTGCTACTTTTTTTAATTGCAGGCTAATTGTAGAGAAAATGCGAATTTCAGCTCCATGTAGGTACCAGTTTTTATGGGTAATGCCCCCTAGCGCCACGTCATAATCACGTGAGCAAATAATTTCTTGCACCCAGCGTTGTAGTTTGCTTTATGCTCAGGGAAGTTAACAGAGTTGAAAGAAGTAAAGTTTCTTTGGTGAGTGTTTCAGGCTAGTTTAGCTTCTTAAGACAGTATTTCCATGTACCATTTTCATTGCTCGAGCTATAGTGATGCCTCATTAAAATAGCTAACAAATTGCTTTGTTCTTTAGGAAGGAGATTATATTGTAATAGCTAGGTAGTGTTTAATAGCACTGAGAGTTCACACCTTTGGCATTTCATTAAAACCAGCAGGCAGGCTGACAACCCTGTACCACATGTAGTTGTCATCACTGTACTTGTTCAGACTTGAAGTTATTACTTGTATATCTGTTGCTGCAGACCTCTCCATATAGCAACCAAGTCAGGACTGGTCAAGGTAGTGGTGGAACTGCTGAATAGAGGGGCAGATCTCAACACCAGAGACAACGAAGGTAAAGTGGTTGTAAAGGAGGGAGATGGGCATTTGGTAAATGGGAGACAGTTGTAATGGGACTGGACTGGAGCATGTAGAATGGGACAGGGTGGCTTGTTGGAGTGGACTGCAGGGATGGGGCAAGGCGAATAGTTGAAATGGGATAGGGAAACAAGTTGGAATGAAACTGGATGAAACAGACAGGGAAACCAGTTGGAATGGAGGTCGGCAAGAATTGGAACAGGGACATTTAGAAAATTAGAGTGGGACGGGGTAGATTGGTGGAATAGACTGTTTGTATGGAACAGGGTGGACTGTTGGGTGGGTTAAGACAGGTGGGTTGACAGTGGCCAATGCAGTACATCGTTCCTACAGTAGCTACTCAACATCACATGTGATATAGTAACTATTATAATTACCTTTCCTGTCAATGTGTGTAGGTTATCTCCCCATCATGTGTTGTGCCAGTACTCCTGCCATAGCAGAATGTCTAGAAGCTATCCTGCAAGCCATGATGGGCCCGGAGACAGACCACGTGTAGACAAGAAGACAAACAATTGTAGAAATATTATAACTTTACTCCCTTTAGCACAAAAATGCTGCATGTTTACTCAGGGCAATACATTCAGGTGATTATTTTTATGTGTGAATGTTGCATGGTTTGACGAAAATATTAACTATCCCCTTTTATTACTTGAAGAGGTTTGAATGCAGGGAGAAAAAACATGATCTCTTGTAAATGAAGCTGTGCACACTCTGTGAAAGAGAGTTTAAATGTCTTGCATCTTTTTATAAACAGGCTAAGGGGACCCATAGAATGCATATCGTGTTTGGGAGAGAAATGACTAATGGACAACTGGCTAACATGATGCATTCTCCAGAAAAGTGACAAAAATTGCCCTTGCAGTGGAACCTCTAATAGTGAACTCTCTAATGAGTAAAGTACCTCTATTACTTTCTGTTTGCCCCTCCAATAGAAAATGTATTGTATATCACCTCTTATAGCAAACAACGACCTGATTTGTGAACTGAAATCCTTGTCCCAACAGTTTGGAAGACTTGCTGTATTCTATATCTTGGGGATACTGAACTTATGAAGGTGTGGGTTTAGAGTTTGTGTAGCTGAATAAGAATTAAAATGAATGTTTGGTATTAGCCATTCCTCCTTGTAATGTCAAAAAACAGCAGATTAAAAGTGAATTTGCTTGGCGGTTTTGACACCAGCCATAATTTCGATTTCAACAGAACAGTTGCAATTAGCTAAAATTTAGGCTGATTTGACAGCAGTGATCTAGCTAGCTATACCCATGGTATTTTTTCATGTAAAGTATATATAAAAATTGCGACGAATGTTCATACATTTATATAAAATAAAATAAATTTCAAATCAAAAGCATTGAACTCTACTATTGTGCATATCTGCAACCCGCACAAAGTTATCTGAATCCACAAATATCCCATGTGGCCCTCGAAACTCTCCCTCTTGGCTCCCATACTGACCAAAAGAAGCCACAAAGAGTCCTGCCATGGTGAACACAAAGACCAAATTGTCACCAACCACACACACGTGACCACCCGACACATATACTACATGAGTATTATGTGGTTTCAGTACTTCATTGCTGCACTCGAAGGATTTCAGTAGCACGCCTTCGAAACTAAATATTCGAATATACGGTGAATTGGCGGGAATGTTTTGAGCGATGTATAAATTCCTGTCGCTGTCAGCAGAAATGTCTATGAATTCTCCATCACTGGAATCTACGATACTTCTCTTGTACTGGAGTTGGTTCTTGTCATATACCATTGCCGTGCTCACATTGCTGCGCTCGCAAACGAAGAGCTCGTCATCGACGACCGCTAGCCCGCAGTAACCCGGACCTTTCACTTGCTTCGGTTCACTGATCTTGATAGAGCCTCCATGTTGGTCACATCGTAGAATCTTACAAGATCTCTTGTCTACACAATAAATATTATCATCTCTATCCAATGCGATCGAGCGTGGTGCTTTGAACCCAATAGAAGACTTTTCTAAAAGTACTTCTTTTTCACCATCTTTGGGTAGCTTAACAATTCTTTTGTCAAATTCGGAAACAATCAATTCTCTGGTAGAGTTTATAGCAACACTAATGGGAATGTCCAGTTTCTTCCACATTCGTGTAGGTTTACCAAGCTGATTAGGAGAGATGGAGACAGGAAACCAGCTACCAAGAATTTGTTGGCCGTCCACGGACAGCAGCAATTCATGTCGCCCGCGGTTGATGGGCGTGTACTGAATGGCATATTTGCCAGGTGCTGGTTGGCCTACCACCTCACATTCTACCAATGATCCACACCTGAGAGTCCTGAATTGACCCTTTACCACGGCAGTGTCAATATTTTGCACTAAGTTTTAGTTCATTGACATTAAGAATGACTTCAGCTGTGACGTTGACTTATGCAGTACTCAATCCTCCACCTTCAACTAAGCACTGAACCGGAAAAATAGCCAAGTTACAAATTTGAGATTTGATTTCATTTATGTCCCGTAAGACTGCATCGCTTCTCTCTACTATTTTCTCATTATTACCCAATTGCTTGATATTTAGAGACTGAACATTCACTTCCTTTTGCTGCTCCTTTACAATGTAATCTTTCAGTTCAAGGTGCATGGTCATGATTTCATTATCTGAGCTGTACTTCAAACAGGTTGCAATATAGTCCAAGACCTTTTGAGTGTCTGCAGCGACTGAAGTCACGTCAGTGTCTACAAGTTGTAGTTTATCAACTCTCTCTTGAATGAATTTGTCTGTTTCTTCTAGCAAACCTTTCTCACATTGTTTTATGCTTGAAATAAGTTCGCTAAAAGAATCACGGATATTTCCCTTGATGGTATCTCTCCATTCCTGTACTCTTTGCCTGGTCACTTGAATTGTCCCTGTAGCCAGAGTCAACTCATCTTTCTTTCTTCTCAATGGTTCCAAGTCCTTCATGAGTTCTTCCTTGGTGGCTGGTGCTGTCACTGATGCGAAGTCAAACTTGTGATCTTTATGATCCACCATTGTGCAGTCACGACAAATAATTTTGTGGCAGTCAAAGCAGTAAACCTTCAAAGATTTTCGGTGAACTTGACATTTTTCAGAACTTGTTTTGACAACGATGTCCACTGCCTTTACCTTCTCTGAGGTCCACCAACGTAACTACTACGTGGTCATTGAATATCTTGTTCCTTTTCTGGTGAGCCTCCATGCAGGAGCCTCACACCTTGCCTTTACTTTTCCCTGAGTGATTTCCAAAGAGTTAAGTTTAGACTTCAACCGATTGATAAAGAAAGCTGTTCGCATTTTGTCAATGCCACCATCCGGAAGAGTGCTAAGCGATCGACATTCCGGGCAAGCAAAAGGTTTCCCAGTTCCAGCTCTGCGGACAAGCTCAAGTATACAGTGCTTGCAGAAGTAGTGAAGGCAGGGAAGCACCTTAGGTTCAGTATAATTTTCTTGGCAGATAGAGCAAGTAATTTCCTTCTCTAGCTCCTCCATCGCCACCCCTTAGCTGTTCGGTAACAAAATAAAGTAAAATAAAAGGTCCTGTAACGCCAAATCGGGTCCTACCCAAAATCGGTCCCCCGGACTGAAATTGGCTGCTAAAAACTGTCCGGGACCACAATTGGCTGCCGAATTCAGTCCGGGCGGACTAAATATGGCTGCCAGATG
>WLWI01006039.1_pt1 | contig 10024 bp, 6 predicted proteins | sample 6701501 | NCBI WGS metagenome assembly WLWI01 (sample SAMN12718690, study PRJNA515312) | sponge metagenome | isolation source: marine sponge | host: Mycale hentscheli | place: New Zealand: South Island, Marlborough, Capsize Point | collected 2014-11-01
CTAATTATAGCATTTTTGTTTTTTTATTTTTATAAATCAGCCCTGATGATGGCAGAAGCAGTCTGCTGAAACATGTTGGCATTAAAAATGAATTGTTTGGTATAAAAAATCAAATTGGTATAACATGTTTATAATATTATGTTTACAATAGTTTCTGACATATGCAGCCTTAGTGTTTCTACCCACACGCTTCTTAAATTTTTTTTAGAAATAATTAGATTTTATTCTGGACGTTAGTTTCAACCGCATAATGCCCAATTTTTTTTTGTGTGCAGTCAATGTATACAGTTGAATGTCAATTATCCAGTTTAATAGGATTTTGAAGTGTTTTTAACCCTTTACGGCCGTATCCTCCATACGGCTGTTCTATAATAAGCCTTGGGGATATCCCCATTTATTCTCATCTGCATTGTCTCACTTGATTGCTATAGCTTCCAGGAATGAGCTAAATAGTTTATAATTTTTATGCACTTGCCATTCTGTTTTCTTTTTATAGACATTTTAAGACTAAGTTTGAAAAGAATTTAATAACCCCGGCAATTCAGCAGTGAAAGGGTTAAAATGAAATGGTTCATATTGCAATGACAAACAATGCAATTTTTTTTTGCTGGGGTACTTATTATAGGGACCAAAATTGCTATCAATTTATTGTGGAAGCAAAAGTTGTCAATATTCTCTTTCCATTCTTGATTTGGCTACCAACTTCAATTTTTTTTAAATATTTAATAAGTAGCTCTTTTCTTGTTTAACCACTTGCTAATTTCAAATATAGCTAAATAAAAAACAATTCTTTTCCTTTCAGCTATTGTTTTAGATGTTTCTGACATTACCTTCACACAAAAATCGAAAGATAGTTGCTTTTGCCACATGAACAGTTACCGAAATAGATATAATTAAATGCACTCACAAGTATTTTTCTTGTTCAGTTAGTTGATGTTTCACATGATTGATGTTCAAATAATTGATGTTTTACTATTATGCTTATTGTACTTGAGCATGATGTATCACTTATAAATGTATTGATAGTTTATATTGTTTTTAGTTCCAGTGGCAGATTGTGCTGATGGAGAAATTAGAGTCAGAAATGATTCAAATAAAGTTAGAGGAGAATTACAGTATTGTGATAACAAGGCATGGTTTTTCATTCCATGGACCAGGGAATGGAGCAGAGTTCCTTGGAATAGAGATATAGTTTGCTCATCTTTGGGGCATGCTTTTTCAGGTTAATACTGTAAAGATTATTATTATTATTATTATTATTATTATTATTATTATTATAATTATTATTGTTATTATTATTATTATGGGAATTGAGTGATATGCATGAGGCACGCTCAGGAGTAACTCGAGATTCTACAATGTTTTTTTTAATATCTTTTCGTATTTATATGTTGCTGTGAGATTGTCAGAAATTGAGCTTCAGTTAGTACCGTTAGTAATTGTAGTCCAAGTTTTTAGCTCTTCTCTTCACAGACCAAAATATTTTTTTGAGCATAATAGTAAATAGTTTGGTCATAACTAGCTATACAGTAAAAACAAATTATTCTTGCATTTTTCCTGATACCCAGCTTGTCATCAAGTATTTGGGGTTGAAAGTGTTAAAATAGCAAGTACACTTTAACTTGTTGTTAGTGACTGCAGTGTCATGCAATAACACACTTGGGTTCAAGTTAATTAGAGTTCAAATATTAACATAATTATGTGAGAAGTGTGTGTAGCTCATTACTCTCTTTATTTTAGCCTATAGATCAAAATATGAAAGTTGTAATATTAGTATATTCAGTTGGGCTATGTCACTCACCTATGATGTTGAGTTTTCATTATTATTATCATTACTACTATTATTCTACTGTAATGGTTATTACAATATCATTTATATTATCGCTATAATTTTTCATTGCCATTATTTTTCAGAAACTTCTTCTTACTTTTCTTATTCAACATATCACCAAGTTTATTCTAGGGAATTTTATTGCTCATCTAGTAGCCAATCTTTTAGCCTTTCTGATTGCCGTAATTATGAACACTCAATTAATTATCACTCAAGTGAGCTCATAGTTGGAATAGAATGTAAAAGACAAGGTTAGAATTTATCATTACATTTTTCGATTATTAATAATGCTTATTTTGAAAGAAACTCGCCAACTAGTTCGACTTACTGGTTCCAACTACAATCATCTGGGTCAAGTGGAAATATATATTAATGGAACATGGGGTGGCATTTGCAGTGAATTTTGGGATGACAAGGATTCTAGTGTAGTATGCAATCAGCTGGGATACTCCCGTGAAGGTATTTCTTAATATCATTGTTACCACAATACATGATTAGATCCAACTTATGCTTTTGTGCAGGCGCTAGAGCATTTTCTGGAGGGTATGATAGTCGCAGGTTTATTCTTATTGGAGAGCTCAATTGTAGTGGTACTGAACAGACTTTATTTGATTGTTCGTACAATTCAACATCAAGCTGCGCTCGTTATTCATCAGCTTCAATTATATGTCAGAGTATGTTTCATGATGGAGTGATTTTGAGGAATTTATGAATAAAGCAATATGGAACAGGTAACCCAGTGGTAACCAGTTGCAGCAATGACGATGTGAGATTAGTCGGGGGACCAACAGCACTTGAAGGAACTGTTGAAATATGCAGAAACCGAGCATGGGGTGGTATTTGTCATTCACGATGGGACAATCGTGATGCCAATGTGGTATGCTCCCAACTCGGATTTCAGCCTATCGGTAAGTATAGATTCTTAGTATTTTTATAATTTACACTTTGAATTTACGAGTGGTATATGTATAAATTTGAGTATAGCTAGAGACACTACAACTCCTACACCAATTTTAATGAATAGGTTCAAGATCAGTGTATGGCAGCTTTTATGGGAAATCTCGAGGTCCACTATATTTGACTTCAGTATATTGTAATGGAAGGGAAAATAAAATTACGGATTGCTCAAGCTCCCGCATCTCAACTGGGTCCTGCGGTGATGGGCAACATGCTGGTGTCAATTGTGTTGGTAAGATGAAATGATATCAAATATTAATCTTTTTTTAGGTTATTTTTTGTTTAGAATCTTGCCAAGATGGTGCAGTTCGTCTCACTGGTTCGTCTAGTTCACTTGGTGGTCGAGTAGAAATTTGTATTGAACTGACTTGGACGACTGTATGTGAGGAATCCTGGGACATTCAGGATGCTAGTGTAGTGTGCCATCAACTGGGATATTCGCGATATGGTAGGGTCATATTATAGTTATTTCATTATAAGGATTTCATTACACAATATTATCTATAACTTGTCAGTCTCAAGTATATGTTCATTGCTGCTATCCATTTCATTTGGGATACAATAGTGACATAAATGTTCAGCTCCTTCCAAGTATGTATTGGGCTAATTCTATATTAATCAGTTAAAATAAATTGAACTATTTGTTGTTCAAATATATTGTCAAGTCATTGTTTTTATGACCTTTGGTTTATTGGTGGTTCTGATATGTTTACAATAGTTAGTTATACATAAACATAGGTAAGTAAAGTGCCAAAAATGAATTTGAGATATGAGCTCCTGAAGTAAGTTATTCAAAAAAATGCTTTATCTCCAATCCAGTGACCTGTACTCTATTTCTATGCCAAATTTCAAATGTCAAAAACAACTTGAAGTGCCTTTAGTGTTTGCCATGAAAATACAAGCTACTTTATATAGTCATTCTCAAAGTACTGGAGACGGGGAATGAGTTTAAAACAAGTAGCTAAAAACCAGTGTGGGGGTTTCACTCTTCCCAATAGCTTGTGATGGTATGGTAATAACCAAACACCCAGGGTAGAGTCTATCAACTGTGCTTCCAGGCGTTGTTCAAGTTCCATGGTACACTTTTCCTACAAGCCCTTTGTGACAGATCCTTCAGGCAAAATCCTGTTCCAGGATTGAGACTGACTAAATGTTAGTATGATGTACATACTACAGAATGAGAGATCTGCTATCTTCTGTAGAATAGCTTTCATCATCTCTCCAAACATCCCACTTCACTGTGTTCCATATATGTTATGCTTCATCTTCAATTAGAATCAAATTGATACAATCACTCACATTAATATTTACTTCAGCCATAGCTCTGAATCTTTGTATACGGTACCTCATCAAATACTATGTCAAAATAGTGCGTATTTGAAGCTACATTTGAATATTTAGATTGGTATGCCAATTCTAAATTCAACCACTATCCAAGTGTAAAAATATTTAAATAATTGTGTTTTAGTTAGAAAATTCACATCATGAAGATGGCAATAAATATAAGGAACACAAATCAAGCTTCAGCATAATTATTTGCACATCATGCACTTGTTATAATTCATTTTTGGTAATTAATACATTTTAAACTAATATTATTTAGGAGCATTAGTAACGTCAAATTATGGTGAAGGACAGCTTTCTTTTGGTGTAACACAAATCCACTGCAATGGAACAGAGCCCAACATTACTTCATGCCATCACAGTGTTACCAACTTGCACAACTGTAGATCATATGATGATGCTGGTGTTGTTTGCCAAAGTAAGAATGTATTTCTCAATACCATTATTTGAAGGATTTGTTTGTGATTATATGAAGGTACTATAACAAAACCTGCTAACTGCAGTGATGGAAATGTAAGATTAGTTGGAGGTTCTGGTAGTCATGAAGGAAGAGTTGAAGTGTGTATGAATCAAGCTTGGGGAACAATATGTGACAATGGCTGGGACAGTCGTGATGGGAATATCATTTGCAATCAACTTGGATTTCTTAACAGAGGTAAATTTAAATATAGCTGGACTGAGGTATTTAAAACTAGTTAAGAGGTGTTTTTAGCTTGTCGTTGCCTGGATTTTTCTTAGAAAAAAAAAAGTTTTTGTCCAAGGACCTCCTTCAGTTTCACTGATGACTGAACACTGTACACTTGTGCCACTGTGTAGTCATCGGTGAAACTGATGAAGGTCCACAGATTGAAATGTTTTTCTTTCTAAGAAAAATCATTGCTACAACAAGCTAAAAAACTTGTAGCTAATTATTTTATGTAGCAGTGAGCCTGTGGCCTGGAGAGGCAGCCGTTGTCCCGGTATGTGATTGTATTAAAAACTAATAAACTGATATGATGATCCGTTTATTGATGTATTTTATTATTATGCCATGATCACTACTGTCAATAATGCTAGCTTGTTCGAAATTTATATAATCACATCATACTAAGTATAATAATAATATTTTAGTATTTTATGAATAATAATTTTATTTTCAATTGATCATCAACTTCAATTATTTTCAATGTAGGAAGCACAACCTATAGTAGAGCTTACTTTGGTAGAGGAGCTGGTCCCATATTTTTTACCAACATTTTGTGTCGTGGGACTGAAACGTTACTTGAAAGATGTAGAAAGACCACTGTAATAGCTAATCAGTGTAACCATTATGAAGATGCCGGAGTATCTTGTCAAGGTAAGTGAAATAAGTAGAATGTTGAGTAAGTGTCTTAAAAATAAATGATATACTTATATAGAGATCAACATAGATTTTGTTTACCTGATAAAAATTATTGTGAATAGAAAAAAAATCTGGGCCTTTCAATTGTCTTCTCAAAAGATGATAATTGCAAAAATGCATGTGACTACTTAGGGCTGATCTGTAGTGTGTGTGACTGTAGTAAGTTATATTTTTCTGGGCTAATGATTTAACCCTTTCACTGCCATAACCGCCACATGGTGGTTTGAAGTAAAACATCAGGAAAATCGTTGTTTATTCTTGTCAAGAAGTTATCTTAATAGCTTGTAAACAATTTTCAATTGGGGTGATTTCTCTAAGTCTATAGCATAAACTTTGAGGTAGCTTCAGCAGTGAAAGCGTTCAACTATTACATTGAGTGATGACTACTATAGTATGTCCAAGTTGAGTTGGCACGACCGCAAGCGCGGTAAATGAGGAATGCATTTAGTACTTAACCAGAAGCAATTTAGTCATGTGAATCCAATTCAATTAAGCGCACTAACGTCAACATTGCACGTGAAAAAGGAGCGGTTACGCAGGTGCACATTAATTCTGTAACTATTGTAAGAAAGAAATTTAGTGAAGTTCATGGAGTTTTTCGGGCGTTGTACAGCTCATCTCGTCCGTTTTCGGCTATATTTATATTTCTTACATGCAAGTAATGTACAGCGGATGGAAAACGCAAACTGGTGAGGCGTTGTTCTAAAGAGACAAGATTAAAATCAGTAGATTCTACCTACGGTGTCCCAAGAAGTATTCTGAGATTCACAGGATTCAGCAGTACAGCACTGTTAACTTGTAGCTACAGTTATTAGACTTTCTTGTTAAATAAAATTATCAATTGTTTCATTTATTTATAATATATATAGAAAATTGATTAGATGATAGAATTTAATTAGTACAGATACATAAATTATAGTTGTGATCCGAGTTGAAGGTGGAGTGTAGCCTGAGTTGGTCCTAATCCTTACAATAAACAGCATCTAGTAGTGAAGAAAAAGGAATTGGCATAAACACAGCTTTGACAAGCACACAATTTAACGGCAAAAAAGGCTGTATTACAAGTTGCAAGCTAAATGATAGCTATCACTCTGAAATATATTGGCTATACGGCATTTGTTATTGAACAGGTAGACAAATAATCCTACCAACATCCTATCAGGTGGTCCTGTACCCTCTGCGACAACAGGACACTCTGTCTATCCTGTTTCCACACTCGCAACCTAAACTAATCGTGATACAAAGCTAGAAATGCAGCAATCTGAGAAGAAGCTGCTCATTGTTTACAAAATTCTTAATGAAGACCGTCCACGTGATAAATTGAGCAGTACCGCATGACTAAAACCGGGCGCGTTTTGAGCGAAAAACCTGTGGGTTTTTTTCTATTCACATAGACTTGTGTGGAGTTTTGGAATAGCACTTTCTCTCCGGTTTTGGAGTATATTGAGGAAATATTTGTAACCGCTTCGAGCTGCTTCCATTCAAAAGTTATTCAAGTTTTTTCTGTCCAACTCAACTTGGACATACTATAGTGTCATGTGAATTAGACTCTCTTTGAGGAATGCATTTAGCTAGTACTTAACCGGAAGCAATTTAGTCATGTGAATCCATTTTAATTAAGCGTACTAACGTCAACATTGCACGTGAAAAAGGGGCGATTACGCAAGTGCGCATTAATTCTGTAACTATTGTAAGAAAGAAATTTAGTGAAGTTCATGGAGTTTTTCGGGCGTTGTACAGCTCATCTCATCCATTTTCAGCTATATTTATTGTTTCTTACATGCAAGTAATGTACAGCAGATGGAAAATGCAAACTGGTGAGGCATTCTTCTAAAGAGACAAGATTAAAATCAGTAGATTCTACCTACTGTGTCCCAAGAAGTATTCTGATATTCATAGGATTCAGCAGTACAGCACTGTTAACTTGTAGCTAAAGTTATTAGACTATCTTGTTTAATAAAATTATCAATTGTTTCATTTATTTATAATGAAAATTGATTAGATGATAGAATTTAATTAGTACACATACATAAATTATAGTTGTGATCCGAGTTGAAGGTGGAATGCAGCCTGAGTTGGTCCTAATCCTTACAATAAACAGCATCTAGTAGTGAAGAAAAAGGAATTGGCATAAACACAGCTTTGACAAGCACACAATTTAACGGCAAAAAAGGCTGTATTACAAGTTGCAAGCTAAATGATAGCTATCACTCTGAAATATATTGGCTATACGGCATTTGTTATTGAACAGGTAGACAAATAATCCTACCAACATCCTATCAGGTGGTCCTGTACCCCTCTGCGACAACAGGACACTCTGACTATCCTGTTTCCACACTCGCAACCTAAACTAATCGTGATACAAAGCTAGAAATGCAGCAATCTGATAAGAAGCTGCTCATTGTTTACAAAATTCTTAATGAAGACAGTCCGCGTGATAAATTGAGCCGTACCGCATGACTAAAAGCGGGCGCGTTTTGAGCGAGAAACTTACGGTGTGAGCTTTCCGATGGTGCAGAACCCGGATGCGTTGCTGCTTCCATTCAAAAGTTATTCAAATTTTTTTCTGTCCAACTCAACTTAGAAATACTATAGTGTCATGTGAATTAGACTCTCTTTTATATTTTCATTTCACAGTTCCATGTTTGAATGGAGATGTTAGGATTGGATCAGGCTTGAATGATAGAATTGGTGTTGTTGAAGTGTGTATGAATTCTTCGTGGGGTACTATTTGCAGTAGATCCTGGAGCCCCAGTGAGGCTTCTGTTATGTGCAGACAACTTGGCTATTCACCATATGGTTAGTGAAGTGCAATTATGGTCGTAGTGTATTGTAATTAAGTTCTATTATATTGTTCAGGTGCCTTTTCACTTGTTAATGTGTTTTCTGACAATGTATGGCCCACTTTTCTCTATCATGTGAACTGCAGTGGGCATGAATCTTCAATTTGGGAATGTCAGTATTCTCAACAGCCAAGACAATGCAGATACAATGAAGATGCATCTGTAGTGTGCCAAAGTAAAAAAAATAGGTTTGGAAATAAAATTAAAAAAAAAAGATTCTTTCTTTGTTCATATTTTTCTTGAAGGTTCTTCAGTTGGGGTTTCCAACTGCACTCACGGTGCTGTTAGACTAGTTGGAGGAAATGCAGAAAATGAAGGAAGAGTTGAACTTTGCTATCGTCAAGTTTGGGGGACAGTTTGTGATGATTTTTGGCATGGAGTAGATGCTAATGTGGTGTGTGGTCAACTGGGTTTTCAAAAGTTTGGTAAAGTTATAGTAGTATAATAGCTGGCGTTCCTTCAATAAGCCTTCCATTCAAATACATTGATTTTGTAGGAGCTGTAGTCTGGAGAGGAGGGTCCTACTCCAGCAATGCTGGACCTACACTAATCAACAGAGTACAATGTACTGGCCAAGAAGCTTATCTTTTAGATTGCCAGTGGTCAACCAGTCGTATTAACAGATGCTCTCATTATGAAGATGCTGGTGTGATTTGTCAAGGTTAGTTTATTTCAATTTAAAACTATTGAATACAAATCATTTTACATTCATCACTAAAATTGTCACCAATGTAGTCAATTATGATACAATTAATTTACATTTACGTAGAGTTGTGTGAAGATGGACGTGTTCGTATTGAAGGTAGCACATCATTATTGCGCGGTGTTCTCGAGGTTTGTGCCAATTCTACTTGGGTGGCAGTATGCAACAATTTCTGGAAAGATATAAATGCTGCTGTTGTCTGCCGACAGCTTGGACACTCCCCATATGGTAGTTTATTTTATATAATTGCTGCAAAATTCCAATTTAACAATAATTGCAATAGGTTCAATTGCAAGTGGTGATTTTCAGACAATTAGTCATTTGGAAACACGTCTGAGTAACATGTCAGGGAAATGAGGAAAGATTGATGCAGTGTAATGTTGATTACACTTCACAGCAAGAAGGAAGGTTTTGTCAAAAAGCTGGAGTCATATGTCAAGGTCAAACTAATCAATAATTTAATGTGATACTATGGTTAATGATATTTCTTTCATTTTTAGATACAATTGAGTTTGCAGATTGTACAAATGGGGACATTCAACTTTCAGGGTCTTCTAGCAGCAATGAAGGAAGAATTGAAATGTGTGTTAATCATGCTTGGGGAACAATTTGTGATGACAATTGGGATGCTAGAGATGGAAATGTAGCTTGTTCTCAGCTGGGCTTTCAACCTTTCGGTAAGTTTTAATAACATTAAATTATTTTATGAATTACGAATATTTTCTCAGGCTCTATTCCATACTACAATGCTAGATATGGAAGAGGAAATAACAACATTTTGTTTGGCCTTATTTATTGTTCTGGTGAAGAAACATCTTTAGCTCAGTGCAATAGAAATGATAGACTTTTGAATACTTGTGGTCAAAATGAAGTAGCTGGAATCTATTGTGAAGGTAGACACAGTGTCATAAGCAGAGGAGCATTTACTGATTTTTGTTGTATTTTTAGAGTTTTGTATCAATGGC
>WLWI01006040.1_pt1 | contig 10024 bp, 11 predicted proteins | sample 6701501 | NCBI WGS metagenome assembly WLWI01 (sample SAMN12718690, study PRJNA515312) | sponge metagenome | isolation source: marine sponge | host: Mycale hentscheli | place: New Zealand: South Island, Marlborough, Capsize Point | collected 2014-11-01
GTATACTTCTGCTACTAATGCGCGATTGTTTCTGCTCGCGTATTATCGAATGGTGGGGTATTGGCGGGGAATAAATTAATGTCCGGATCTACAGGCGGTGCGCGTTGCTATGTGCGGGCACCCTTAAAAAGAGAAAAATTTGCTATTATATAAATAAAATAATGTTTAAAAATATGGTACGAATAACAATGTAGTTATCAAATTATAGGTGAATAATTTTAACATCATAATGTAGAAGACGTATGTATATAATTATTCATAGTGTAATTTGTCAATATTATTATGTAAACAGTAACCATGGCAACATTAAAACTTTATTTAATGAACATGGTGTGCAATTAACGTAAACAATATTCTTTACTTGAAATGTTAAGAACAATATAAACATGAGTAATACTATACAGATTTACTACAGATAATGTATTTGTTTATTATTTAGACATTCCCACTAGAACTTGACTGGAGGCGTTGTCCTGACATGCCAATAGCTATGAGTTCATTCATCCAATCAGTAGAGATAAATTATACAGTGTATGTTGGAGGAGGATTGACTGACAGACATGAGGATGCCTACATTGTGATGGCCTACAACAAACAGTCCTGCCAGTGGCACACTCTACCTCCATACAGTACCAGGTTCTTTGCTATGACTACCATCAACAACAAACTAGTTGTGGTGGGAGGAAAAAATAGAGATCGCTCTGATAGCAAAGAGCTAGGGGAGTGGCAGCCTGACAGCAACCAGTGGACACATCCCTTCCCTCCTATGTCTACACCTCGCCGTGCGCATTCAGCTACTTCATATAAACATTGGCTGATGGTGGCTGCTGGTTACCACGGAGTTTGTTTACATGCTAGAGTTGAGGTACTTGATGTATCCAACATGCAGTGGTCCACTGGACCATCTACACCAATACCATGGGGGAGGATGAAGTCTACTACAATAGGAGATACCTGGTACCTCATGGGGGGAGTGTGTGAGGGTGCGAGTTTGTGTCCTGATGTCTATAGTGTATCTCTTGAGGCTCTTGTTTCATGCTCCTCATCAGGCAGTTACAACTCGTGGAACAAACTACCTTCACTCAACTGTACAGATTCCTGTCCACTCAACATTGGACGATCTCTACTGGCAGTCGGTGGTGATGACATGAAGAGTAAGAAGTCAGTGTCCACTATCCAGCGCTTTGTCCCTGAGACTAATAACTGGGTCCATGCTGGACAACTACCACATGCACTCCATAACTGTACCTGTATCATGACATCAGACAATGTCCATGTTATGGGAGGATATGATGGGAATAGTAGACTTAACAAACTGTTTACTTCTAATATTCACTAATTATCTTTGCTTTTATGGTATTGTTTAGTACAAGTTAGCTATTATAATTTTAAAAATATTTTCATTGGTTACTGCTTATATGTCTTCTAAAAAAAACCAAATAATTATATTATAAAGTTTTGTAGAAGTTGGTTACAACATACACAGTGGGTGTGACTGAGTAGCTACATTCTAGATATATAGCTTATATTTTTAAATTTCTCACAGTTAAATTATAGTACTAATTGTTGCTTACATTCACTCCACAACATGCAGTTTTTACTATGAATTACTTTGAATACACTAGTGTGGTTTCATGTGAGAAGTCAATTACACAGGGAAAAAACTTGAATTTCCTTTTGTAACATATTTAGGACATTTCATGCTTTCATCACCTTTCCTGTAGTGGATAGGGCTAAATGTCCTATAGTGCAGGACATTTAGCACTATCCTGTACAGGAAAGGTGGTGAAAGCATGAAAATGTCCTAAATACGTGACTACAGAAAATTCAATTTTTTGCCATAGTGTTGGTACATAAATCCCTACCTGATTCCTAGGTCACTAGTGCTCACACAGAGTGTAAGGGATCAAACTCAGAAGAGGCTCAACTGAGAGCTCTCAGAGACCTTTGTCATGTGCAGGGCTAATTAAAGATACTGCAATTGGACTGAGTAGGTGTGGTGTGGTATTAGACTTTAAATGTCATCTCTCTATCTCTCTTGGCCTAGCTAGGAGGCCTGGACAATGATAGTTCTTTGTTTTTCTTTTTTTAAGGGGGTGGGTGGGAGGGAATTAGCTATATTTCTTACAATAATTAATCACCATATCTATTTAATTGCAGAATTTGAAAACACAACTGTGGAGTGTATTGATTACAACAAGTCCATAATCTTCACTTAGAAATTATTTCCAGTGCTCCATTTCATGATCTACATTTATGCCTGTGAAATGGTAGCATTTATTAGTAATAAATGTTATCAAAACATGTGAAACGTCCTTAATAGAAGAAAAGGAAAAGATAAACTGCCACACATGATGTATGCCCTTGCTGTAGTTGTTTAAGTCTCATTTGGGTTTTACTTTGGTTGTTACACTTTGTAGCTCCATCATATTACTCATGGAACTCTTGTTATACTTTATACTTGAAAAATATCCAGAATTCCAGTACTTCAGAGGCTTCATGGAATGTAAAGGATAGTTAGTTGTCGTCTTTCCTGCCCATGTTATATACCATCCATGCCATGTTTCCCTGCTTCAATCCTGTAGTTTTAGGACACATATGTATGCTTGCCATTCATAAATCCTGTGCTTATCAGACACAACATGACAGTCCAACTATTCTATTATTTTATGTTCTATGGCAGGATAACACAACTTTGTATGCATTTCTCAGTTCAGGACAGTCCGCTTAACTCTACACCAGTCTTAATCAGTATTGTTCATATAAACTACATGTCCTATAATATGCAAAACTTCATAAACTCTGGACATGTACAATCACTATGCCTTGAAGCACCATTCCAATGACCTTGAGGGGGATGAGGGAGACGTGCTTGGTTGTGTTCTTCCACTACGTATGTCGTCATCTCTACTGTCTGAAGGGTAAGATGGCTGGTGAAACCACAATAAAGCACTTCCTTTGGTCAAACACCACCGCCACAATAAAAATAGAGCACTGAAAGCCTATTTGAATATGTTACAACTCCTTTAGAAGTTCCTTGGAGAAGAGGAAAGACAACAACAAAAAACAAACCCCTTATATCTGACTGACTCTGTCAGGCAAGTGTTGTCTACAATACTTCTTTGTTTGATTTGCTCTTCTCAGTAAATAATAATATAATCATTATTGCATAATCTTATACCATCCAGAACATGAACTCTTCAAGCTCTAATTAGTATATAATATCACAATGGTACGTATTGAACAAAGTTATATTTAGCATAGAACATTATGGAAAAAGATATGTCGTTCACAATAAAGCATATGAGCTTGAAACATAGAACTTGGTAGGACATCTATTCCTGCAAGAATAATTAACGAGACTACAATCAATAACTCATTCATTCAATAATTCATTCATTCAGTCTTCACACTTGCATCAAATACAGTTAAACCTTTTTATCAGGGCAATATTGGGATCAAGGACGTCAGTTATGTCAAAAATGCTTGCATCTTGAACTATAAATTTTCCTATATAGTAATTACCATGTATCCACAAACATTGATTTTGAACACCCCACTAACAATTTACTGAGACTTTGAACTCATCAGTTCTTTACACAATGAGAGCATGTGCATCAGCCACAATTATTTCAAAATTTCATTTAAATACAGTGCGTCCAGCTTAAAGAGTAGAAGGTGTGAATACAGGTATACCATTGTTACATTTTAGAACTATTTTCATAAAATAAAAAAAAAAGAAGAAAGAAAAAGCTGATTTATGTGGCAGAATTATAAAAATATCACTATTTCCATTCACTTTCCATAATTTAAATGCCATTTTTAGACGTCAAAATTCCTCCCGTACCCGTCATAAATAATAGCTCTTCCTTATATGCAATAGCTTCCATTAGGAATTTTCTGGCAAGTGACAAAAGCTTCTCTGCCGCCTTCAAGTGCAAGATGAATCACAACAAACACTACTAGAGTTCTCAGGATTCAATAGCTCCCATCCAGTCTTACCAACATTCCGCATCTAAGCACTGTGACTATCTTTGATATTCAGCCACTCCAGCTTATAGCTGACATTCAGTGTTGACAAGACACCAACTATAGCAGTGGTTCTTTTTGCTTAGAACATTTCAAGGGGGAAGGGGCTGGAGTGACTTCGGGGGGTGGGGAGGGGAGGGGGTAAATGAAGCCCTGCATTACAAAAAACCCTACTTTCTACTCTTTTAGTTGGACGCACCGTATTCTGAAAAGCCTACTTGGTTGATTGAGTTGCCCATAACTTTAAAAAATGGATAAACGAGGTTTGACTGTATCTACCTAAGCATACACCCTCACACCTCAACCACCCACCTTGGGCTATACAATAGGAACAGCTTGACTTCTTGGCTTTGCAGCATTCTGTTGGGAGTTGAAGTGAGCCGGGGACTGCTGTTGGGGGCGTGGCTGAGGAGGTGGGAGGTGCTGCACAATTGCTTCTGAGGGGGTACGGGATAGTACATGCTTCCAGGGTTTAGGAAATGAGGGTGGGGCATGTCCGCAGGAACTTGGTCTATACCTAAATGAGCTGAAAACAAAACAAAACAAATACAGAAATTATAATCATTATTATGGGAACATTTAAACCATTCCCTTAGGGGGAAAAATAAATAAATAAGTGAATAAATAAATAACAATAATAATAATAGCAACAACAAAACAAACAAACAAACAAAAAAAAAACAGCAATGCTACAAACAAGAAACACTACTGCTTACACTGCAAAGGTATAGGCACTCCTGGAGGGAGTCCAAGAAGGGACATTTCTGCTCCATGAGGCAAAGAAGGTGGAGGAGTTTGGTGATGGGAAGGATGCTGATGGGGAGAAGGGTAATGAGGCTGGGGGTGGGGGGAGACATCTCGCTGGCGGGGGTGGGGCTGTGAAGTAGGTGTCTGATGAAATCATTGGGCATGATAAATAATTTAAAAATAAAATCACATGGTGATATACAGTCGAACCTCCGAACAACAGCCATGCATGGGGACGAACCCTTTGGCATTTGTAGAGAGTTTGACCTTATTTCGGAGTTTTTTGGATTAGATGAAGATCTTGTGGACCCAGAATGAAAAGTGACTTACTAGAAAGCTCCACAAGCCGAAATATTATGGTTTTATTCTTACTCTGAAACTTGCTACACCTGGCTAGCTATCTAGCTAGAAAATATCTGTGAATCGACGGAAGTGCTTTACCTTTTTTTACCGTTTTAGTAAACAGTGTCGGCCGTTTAGTCAAAACAGTATGGAATGCAACGATAAAAACTACGGTTAAAAAACTACCGTTTTACGGCCGTACTACGGAACGGAATTCGAAACTTTTTTTTTACTCCAACTGTAAAAGGTAGTATCAAATATATCCTAAATACATGTAATACAAAAATATAGAATTCTTTTTAAAAAAGCCTTGTTCCATTTCATATAGTTGTAGTAGTCTAAAATACTGTTAATACGTAAGAACTAACTCTCGCATTTTTCAAACTGTAACAATTTCAGTCAGCTCGATCATGTCTGCTTATAATTATACATGAACATCCATGTAGAGCAGGAGCCCAGAAACAATTTTTATGAGAAATATTATAGCATAAATGCTTGGGCTCACGAGCTGGTATCAGGATGAGGTTGCTGCCACCAGAGTCAAACAGTGAGTGTGGCTTGGCTCTTCTAACTCCTCAAGCGTATAACCACAGGTAAGTTGGATTAAGCTTTTAATGCAGGGCGTACCCTGACACACAATGAAGCACACAAGCACAGGATAGAATGTTGACCGACTTGACACATGACAATTACAACTTAAATACAGAATACAAACCACTCCTACATATGGTGCATAGTTCCTGCTTTGCAGCGGGACATTCACACCTATAGCACGCACAAGCTAGCACAAAACTAGATACCGTGAGAAACAACCTGCTAGTAATCAACACATATTCTGACCTTACATGATACACAAATAACAAAGACTAATAATAAAAGTTATATGAATTACAGATAGTTTATGTGGGTTGGCCCACATCTCCCCCTCCTTCTTTTAGCCACTGCTTTCCATCTCCTTTTCTTTTGACTCTTTTTTGCTCTTCTTTGTCTTTACTCTGGTCTCTCTTTCATCTGTTCCATCTTCTTCTTTGTTCCAGCACCGGCTAAGGCAGTCTGCCACAACGTTTTCCTTTCCAGGACGATATTTGATTGTGAAGTCAAAGTTTGAGAGCTTCAGAGACCAGTTCAGATTTCTCTTATTGTTCTGAGGATTCCTCATCATTTGGGTAAGGCTTTTGTGGTCTGTTCTGACGAGGAAGTGATGGCCAATGAGGTAGAACTCAAAGTACTTTATGGTGCTGTACAGGGCCAAACCCTCTAATTCCTGGGCGGAATATCTCTGCTCCGCATTTTTGGTCTTCCTGGAAAAAAAGCCAACTGGTAAGGTCTCATCTAATCTGATCACAGAGAGCACTCCACCAATTCCCATGGCCGAGGCATCAGAATCCACTATGTAAAGATTATCTCTATGGGGAAAAACTAAGGATAAAGAAACTGAAAATGACGTGCACAACTTACTGAAAACATTTACCAACTCTTGTGTCCAAGACACTGTGTCTGGAGCAACTTTGGATGTGTGAGGAACCAGCGGTGCCGAGAGAGAGGCGAAATCTTTCACAAGACGACTGTAATAGGACAGGAGACCAAGGAAGCTCCTGAGCTGCTTTTTGGTACATGGTCTGGGATGATTTCTGATAGCCTCCACTCTAGCTTCTGGTATGGACATCAAACCTCTACCAATGACATATCCAAGGTACACAAAACTACTTTTTCCAAACTCACATTTGGAATTTTTAGAATTTTTGCATTTAAGGCTTGCTCGGCTAAGACTACTAAGCACCATTTTGATATGTGACAAGTGTTCTTTCCAGTTTTGGGAGTGAATCAGTATTTCATCGATATAAACAGTAACATAGTCTTCCTGGCCAGCCAGCACCCCTTCCACCAGCCTGTGGCAGAGAGCTGGGGCGTTCCTTAAACCAAAGGCCATTTTCAGGAAGTGGTATTTCCCAATGGAGAATGGAATTCTGTTTTCTCTCTGTCATGTTCAGCTAGCCTCACCTGGTAGAATCCCCTGGTGAGGTTTAACATAACTGTCATCTCGTCCAGGACAGGCATATAGAAAGGATCCGGAAGAGTAACCGAATTAAGCTTTCTAAAATCTATACAGAGTCTGAGGGAATTATCTGATTTTCTGATAGGTTCGATGGGGCTAGCCCATGGACTGTTAGATCTGACAATTATGTTTTCTTTTTCTAACTTCAACAATTCCCGTCTCATTGCATCTGTGATACCCAGGGGCACGGAGCATGGAGCCTGAGCTATTGGGGGTGAAGATTTGATTTCTATGGCCATCTCAATATTGAGAGCTTCTTCTGGAATGTCAGAAAACACGTGGGGAAACATTGAAAGCACACTATCAAGTTCCTGTTGATTGAATCCGGGACAAGTACCATTCAACTGCAATTTGGGGTTTTCATCTATGTTATCATCAAGCACAACATCAACTCTGCACACCGTATTTGTAAATTATTTTTTCAATGTATTGATATGTACCATCTTGCCAGACTTTTTATGGGGCCCTTTATTTATTCTATAATTTACATCACCAAACTTTTCCACGATGTCATAGGGTCCCTTGCAAGTATCTGAGAGTTTGGAAGAAAGACCAGGGATTCTGTAAAGGACTTGGTCTTCCACCTTAAAGGACCTGGGTTTGCTGTTTTTATCTGCTAAGGCAAATCTCTTAGTTTTGGCAATTGCAGATCTGAGAACTGCAGTATCTCTCAAGTTTTGGAGGTTCTGACTAAGAGTAAGTGCCCAATCTGTGACATTCAAAGCTTTGTGGTTATATTCTACAGTCGTAAAGTAAAGGGCATCAAGAGGCGTTCTTACCCTGAACCCAAAGACTAAATCAAAGAGACTTAGACCACTGTCACTGTTTGGCATCTGCCTTAAGGTAAATAGACAGAAAGGGATTGCTGAACCCAATCTAGATTGTTGGCTATTGATTTGGTCAAGATTGATTTTAAGGGTTCTATGAAATCGTTCAATAGCCCCGTTTGTTTGAAGGTGGTAGGGACTTGTTTTCAAATGACTGATACCCATCATGGTGCACAATTCTTTTACAGTGCAGGACAGAAACTGTGAGCCTCTGTCACTCAGGATGACTTCAGGGATTGAGGTTCTACTAAATACATGGACCAAAACCTTCAGCAACATTTTTTGCTGTTATGGATCTCAAAGGGATGGCTTCTGGCCAACGGGAGGCCATGCAGACACAGGTAAGTAGAAATTGGCAACCACCCTTCCCTTTGGGAAGAGGTCCAACTAAGTCCACAGCAAGAACTTCAAAGGGTTCTGTTAATATGGGCCTTTGGACAAGAGGTGCTTTTGGGTGTGAGTATTGAGAGAATCTCTGGCATTTGTCACATTGCCTACAATGATTAATGACGTCTGTGCTCATATTTGGCCATGTTTAGTATTTAGTTAGCATCTTATGGACTTTATCTGGGCCCAAGTGACCATTGTTGTCATGAGCAGTTATAAGGATACCATTGACTCTGGGTCTGGGAACAACTAAGACTTCCCTGCTAAGATCCCAGTCCACCACTTTTTTTCGCACCAACACACCATTTACCATTTAATCCCCTCTCTTCTTTCCCTGCTAACTTTCTGATTGTGTCAAGGGATTTATCTGCTTTTAACTGATCTCTGTATTGCACTTTATCATTTCTTATTCCCACAGGTAACAGGTTCTCAGTAAATTCTACTAATTCCTTGCACTCATCCGTTCCCTTACCAGGTACTAGGTCCTCATTGATGGAAGCAGATGGATTCGTCCCAGCCTCCCTACCAGGCACTCTTCCCTACACCTCCAAGTTCTCCTCATACCAAAGACTCCAAACATGTCTCCTCTTCTCTGACTCCTCCACCAACTACATAAGGCAACGTTTCATCAACACCCTGCAAGACAGACTCCTCATCCATCACTACAGAACACTCTTTCTCATTTTCCTCATCATGACTCCTCTTCTTTGAACTACAAACATTGACATCGTCAATAATGGGAATACAATCTACATCTTAATCATTAATGCACTTGTCATCAGCCAACTTTTGTGCTCTTGTCATTACACTTATGTTTCTGGACATTATTGTATTGAGCAAAAATGAAATATCATCATTATCGGTTAGGGTGACAGGCCGTATGCACCAAGGTAATTGATTTTGGGTGTCATTAACAGCACATATTTTCTTGAGTTTACCGTCAATCTCAAAGGGACATAAAGCGAGTTGATAAGGCTTTTTATCAAGGCCTGCACAGTCAATTATACAGGTTCTACCTAAGTATTTGTTTTTGTGAACAAAGTTAACAGGTACAATGCCATAATCCGCTCCTGAATCTATGAGTATATCAGACACATTCATGTTAACCTTTCCAGACATGACAATTACTTTCTTGACACTACTGATATCAAAAACAACTGCCAAGGCCGCTTCAGTCTTTTTATTAGGATATTTGGTACTAATATGGCCTTCCTGAAAACAGGTGAAGCACTTTATAGTTCTTTTGGGGTTGTACACTGGGGGTGAAACCTGTTATTGGAAGAAACAAGTGTACTGCTGGCTGGAGCATTTCTAGGGACAGAGTGGTTAAAGCTAGGGGCAAAGATTTTGGTTTCAGTGCCTTGAGGTTGCAAGTATGTAGTAACAGGTCTTGTCCTACACTCAAAGAACCTATGTCCAGGCTTGTTGCATTTGTAGCACACTGCATATCTATCAGATTTAGCAACAGGCCTGGGGCTGGACACAATGTGAAAGAAGTTACCCTGCTGCCTGGTATTTAACCAACCAGAATATGCATTGATGAAAGAAGGCAAGTCTTTGGGGTCCCTAGATTCTAGGAATTCCTTCCCAGAATGAGGTATTTTGTTTTCTATTGCTACCCTAGCCAAGGTGAATA
>WLWI01006041.1_pt1 | contig 10024 bp, 8 predicted proteins | sample 6701501 | NCBI WGS metagenome assembly WLWI01 (sample SAMN12718690, study PRJNA515312) | sponge metagenome | isolation source: marine sponge | host: Mycale hentscheli | place: New Zealand: South Island, Marlborough, Capsize Point | collected 2014-11-01
GTAGTGAAATGGATACTTTGCCTCAATCCGGGCAGTCGATAGAAGCCTCTGCAATTAATAACGAAACGGAAGCTGCCGTTCTCTACACCTCTGGCACAACAGGGGAACCGAAAGGTTGTATGTTAGACAATGCTTACTTTAAAACCATGGGGCAATGGTATTCCTCAATAACCGGTTATTGCCAGTTAAGTTTTGGCGAAGAACGTATGTTAACACCTCTGCCAGTGGTGCATATGAATGCCCTGTGTAGCATGATGGCAATGATTATGAGTGGTGGTTGTATTGTACAGCTGGATAGATTTCATCCCTCAAGCTGGTGGGAAACAGTAAGGGCCAGTAAGGCAACTTGTCTGCACTATCTTGGCGTAATACCTGCGATTCTTCTGAATCAAGAGGAAAGACCCGAAGATAATGTCGGTGATCAGGTGAAATTCGGATTTGGTGCAGGGGTTGATCCAAAGCACCTGCAACGATTTGAAGATCGCTTTGGATTTAAATTGGTAGAAGGCTGGGCTATGACAGAAACAGGCACACATGTCAGTATTACAACTCACGAAGAACCCAGGCATATTGGCACTCGTTGTGTTGGGAAAACTTTGAATCCAATTGAATACTTGCTGGTGGATGAAGAGGGAAAAGAAGTTCCTGCAGGTGAACCTGGAGAGTTATTAATACGTGCAGCAGATGACAATCCCCGGAAAGGTTTTTTTACTGGTTATTACAAAAACAGGGAAGAAACTGAGAAAGTCTGGAAAGACGGCTTTTTCCATACGGGTGATGTCTTACGAGTCAGTGAAGATGGTTCATTTCACTTCGTAGACAGACGAAAAAATATTATCCGTCGCAGTGGCGAAAATATTGCTGCTGTCGAAGTTGAGAATGTGCTGTTTCAAATGCCGATCATAAAAAATTGCGCAATTACACCTATCTATGACGAAATGCGCGGTGAGGAGGTTGGTGCCTGCATAATTTTAGATGGAGGGATGAAAGCGAATGAAGAAACAGCAAAAACGATTTTCGATTTTTGTAATGATAAACTTGTTTATTATAAAACGCCTGCTTACTTCATGTTCGTTGATGAATTACCAATGACAGCATCACAGAAAATACAGCGTGGGCATATTAAAAAACTCTCCGCAGGACTTATCGAAAACGGAGAATGCATCGACTTTCGCGAATTTAAACGTAAACGCAAATAGGTGTGCCTGTGAACGCAAAACCAAAATCCTACGAAGGTGTGGCACTAGTCTGTCCCGTCACTATTCCGTATCAACGACAAAGTGACAAACAGGCAGAATGGTTTTTTGGTCGAGCACTGGCAGAGATGCTGAATGACTCAGGTCTAGATAAGAATGAGATAGATGGAATTGCAATTTCAAGTTTTACCTTGGCACCGGATTCCGCGGTAAGTCTGACAAATTATTTTTCAATCTCACCTCGCTGGCTGGAAACCATTCCCTTGGGTGGTGCAAGTGGCGTCGTTGCGATGCGCCGAGCAGCTCGGGCCATTCAGTCGGGAGATGCAGAAGTTATTGCCTGCATAGGTGCTGATACCGCAAATGAAACCAGTTTCAGTAAGCTGATTGACAATTTCAGTGGCTTCTCAACAAATGCGGTACATCCATATGGCGCTGGTGGCCCGAACACTGTGTTTTCAATGATAACCAGGAATTATATGGAACGCTTTGGCGCAAGTCGTGAAGATTTTGGACGTATTTGTATATCACAAAGAGAAAATGCGCTTGCGGCATCGCGAGCGGTATTCAACAAGACTCTTAGCATGGAAGATTATTTGAATGCGAGGGTTATTGCGGACCCTATACATTTGTTTGATTGTGTAATGCCTTGTGCCGGTGCGGAATCTTTCCTTGTTATGTCAGTAGAAAGAGCAAAATCGTTAAACCTGCCTTATGCGAAAATACTCGCAAGTGATGAGCTTTATAATGCCTACCCGGATGATGACATTCATATAAGAGGAGGATGGCAGTTGTTTCGTGAGGCGCTTTACACGGCTGCGGATATTGGTCCTGAAGATGTTAATTTGCTGCAAACTTACGATGACTACCCTGTGATTGTAATGCTGCAGATGGAAGACCTGGGTTTTTGTGAAAAAGGAGAAGCCGCGGAGTTTATTAAAAATACTTCACTAAGCTGGAACGGCGATGGACTTCCACATAATACTAGTGGAGGGCAATTATCAGCAGGCCAGGCTGGTGCGGCCGGAGGTTTTATCGGTCTGGTCGAGTCTATTCGTCAACTTACAACGAAAAATTTAGAGAATGCCGTTAGCAATGCCAACATTGCCATGGTCAGTGGATATGGCATGGTAATTTATGATCGCTGTCTATCGAGCAACGCTGCAATTTTATCGAGGGCATGAGATTGGATAAGCAAACTAAAATACCGCCATCTTCACGTTCGCCTATATGGCAAACAATTACCAATGAAGCAGGGACGGGTAAATTGCTTCTGCAAGTCTGTGGGAATTGCAATGCCACACAATATCCGCCCAGAGAATTGTGTAAAGACTGTCTCCATGATGAACTTGAGTGGCGGGAGATTTCCAGCAAGGGCACAGTTATTTCACATACCATTTTGCACGCCAGCACCAATGATTTTTTTAGAGAGAATGGGCCTCGTCAGATTACACTTATCAAGCTGGATGGCGGTACAGTAATGTTTGCTCATGTAGCTAATGTCGAATTACAGGTCGGCGATAAAGTAAATATAGTGGTCAGACGTGACATGTCAGGAGAAGGGGTGTACATCGCACTGCTTGATTCTGTGGAAGAAGAAAAGCAATTATCTGAACTCAGCGTGCTGTTAACGAAAGAAAACGAATGATTGTCGAGGAGATCTAAAATGTCATCTACAACAAATAGGACGATGGTTATTACCGGTGGTAATCGAGGAATTGGTGAAGATATAAGCCATCGGTTTTTAGATGCGGGATATAAAGTTATCAATATTTCCCGTCAGGAGCCCACTTTCTCTCATGATAATATGGAAACTTATGTTGCCGATCTGGCTGACAGGGAAGTAACTCGAGAAATTGCAAATCAGATCGCTGCCAATAATGAAGTGACCGCTTTTGTGCATAATGCCGGCGTCATACGTCCCGACTTGCTCGAAGATGTAAAGCTCGAGGATCTGGATTACCTGACGCAACTACATATCGGATCGGCAATTATTTTATCGCAAAGTTTTACGGCTTCAATGAGAAAGAATCAATTTGGTCGAATTGTACTTATTTCGTCTCGAGGCGTTTTGGGCCTGGTGACACGAACCAATTATGCCGCCACCAAGGCAGGACAAATTGGCCTTGTTCGCACCTGGGCTCTTGAACTTGCCAAAGATGGAATCACTGTCAATGCCGTCGCGCCCGGTCCGATAGAAACCGACATGTTTCATGAACTCGTCCCGGAAGAAAGCGAGCAGAAAAAGAAAATTGCGGAAAGCGTACCAGTAAAAAGAGTGGGTAATGCCGCAGATATAGGCCGTGTTGTTGAGTTTCTATGTGAACCGGAAAGTAGTTTCATCACGGGTCAGACATGGTACGTTTGTGGGGGTGCCAGCCTCGGCTCACTTGCCCTATAAATTAATCGTGGTCTGTCCCCGATTATTCTACAGCTAGACCGAGGACTAAGGTCACTGTGCAATGATAGATATTATTGCTGGTACCCATACACCAGATAATATCATTGCTTTTGGATGGCATATAATTGGGTTTGTCATCTTCATTGCGATTGCAACGTGCTCGATTACATGAGCTTTTACCACAACAATCATTGTAACTGATGATGTAGTTACGATTATCCGCCGGGTTGCGACAGGTGCCTATCCAGGTGACTGGAGAAAATTCCGTACCCGGTGGGCATGTAGTAGTGGAGCCGCCGCAATATCCACATAAAAAACCATCCATAGCACAGTTGCGCCAATACTCGCATTTTGATGGGTCACCGGCATCTCCTCCAATGAGATCGTCATTCGGGACTTGAGGAGTATCGTTAGTTGCAGCCCGAGCAACAGGAAGAAGCGGTATACTCGCTCCTCCGACTATGATCGCACCAAAGCGTCCAAGAAAACTACGTCGAGAGGTCGTATGCGCCAGTTTTCGCGCTTTTGTTTGAATCCAACGATCAAGGATTTGCACTTGTTCAGTTCTCCTATGGGATTATAACTACATCCATTTCTACTTATACGGCGGTGTTTCCATCAAAAATGGAGTTACACCCATTTCTGTTACAGTTCGTAAATGTTTACCACTTAGCGCATCGTAAATATCCAGTGTCGCTTCGTTATCAGGAAGAGAAAACAGAAGCGGTTTGTCGTCTGGGCTAACATGTATTGAAACAGCAATACGCTTGGTAATTATGCGCTTAATACGTTTCTTTGTATTAAGATCATAAACCCAGATTTCCGGCCCAGGGTGCTCGTAGGTATGGGCTGGGCCCTGATGCATAATAGAATAAAGCAAGGCATGTGGCTCGTTTACGGAAATTTGTTGCATGCCCCCAGTGCGCCAACCTTCGGCGCGGTCAGCTTCACTTACCATCGACCAGGGTTTAGGAAAAGAAAGCTCATCAGCACTGATATCTATACTATAGATATCACCTTCCACCGATGGGAATAACCATGTATCTTGGTAACGCACTGCATTTTCCAATATTGGATCTTTTTCAACGCTAAAAAAAGGTTTACTACGTTTTTTCTCTGCGAGCTTGCCTTGTTTATCCAGGCTAAAACTCAGAGCAGAGCCATCACTACACAAAGACAAAAATCGCATACCTCCTGCAGGTATCGCCAGGGCGCAGCCGGGCAATTCAATCTCACCAACAAATTTCCGTGTCTGCAGATCAACTATACTAATAGAAGTGGCAGGAGTGAGATTAAATACCGCCATAAAACGATTGTCTTCGGTTAAGGCACTATTCGTTGTACGTGGGATTGTCGTCGCACGCTTATTGGGAATTGGTATTTCATCGATTAAGCTGAGGTTAACAGGGTCATATATTCTGACCATATCCGAACGTACACCTCCAACATGACGACTGTAATAGGTTTCGGCAGAATAAATCTCACGATAATGCGTTGGTAATACAAGTTTGGCATGAACATATCCCGTATTGAGGGAACCAAAATAGCGACCTGTATCGCCATCGATTAAATGTGCACGACCATCAGAAAAGGAAATAAAATTTGTATCATTTACCCATAGCCAGTGAGCGGTAGGCTTAGCAGGGACTGATTCTATTATGCCAAATTTATCAGCCTGTACGGGTGCATTCTCGGCGTAAGCCCCAAGGCTACTGAGCAGACATATGGCAATAATAAAGCCGATTAAATTATATTTATTCATATTAGTAGTTCAGTTTTATAAATTTCATTATAAAGCAAGATTATCGTGCTTGTAATGTCAATTTGGCTTTCCATGTACTGGCTACTAAGGCTCATTCGAAAGGAGAGCGGTTCAAATTATCCAGAATACGCTCCAATTGACGATGTACTTGCCGAATTTCATCTTCATTAAAGCCTTTTATTGCACGCTCGTATTGCTTACTGGCAAAAACCAGTGCTTTTCTTAAAGCCTGCTCGCCAGGAGGGTTCAAAAACACATCGGTGATTCGATTGTCTGATTCGCGCGGAGCAGTGGATACCATATCTTCATTGCGCATTCGCTCTATCACTCTGCTGACAGTTGACAGTTTCTTCCCACAACGTTCGGATAGTTCACTTATGCTACTTGGATTTTTTTCCATCAAGACTTGTAGTATTTGCCATTGCGTACGCTCCATGTTGTTTTTTCGCAGGACGGATTCCATTTCTATACCGTAACGAAAATTGATTTGATGAATTAAATAAAAAGGATAGTTCGCAAGGCTGAAATCCTCGGTAGCAGGGTTTCCGAAATTGATATTTTTGTCTTTTACATCAGACACCAGATAATTTCTCCGTCAAAATGATTTTGAATTAATGAAAATCAGTCTACATTATTTATTTACCAGCTAACAGATAGACATAAGTCATGGCAAAGGCAGCTAGCAAAAAGATGCTAATAAGACTATACCGGCGAAGCCCAGTACCTGGACGCTTCTGCAACGGTATATCCTCTGATGTCATAGCTTTATGGATTAACCATGCAAGAACAGGCGCAGTTACGAAAGAAATAGTGGTGGCGACGGCAATAAGAGTTGTAAATGATTGACTGAAAAATAACTGAATAATTAGGCCGCCTGCTATCAGTAGGATCATAGAGGCGATATAAACAGTACGCATTGCCATCTCATCATCTTTTATATCAGGGTTCTCAGGATGTTTAAATCTTAAGATCAAAATAGCAATACTACGTGGGTAGCCGTCGAGTAAAGTAAGAACAGTGGACAACATAACTGCCAGAGATGAGATGGCAATTACAGGTTTACTCCAGTCTCCCAGAGTAAGTTGATAAAGACTAATCAATTGAGTCGCAAAACCAGCTGCGCTTTTTTCCAATTGCACGCCATTACCATGCATCACAGCTGTCCCCAGAAGAAGGAAACAAATAGCCAGGAAAGTGGTGCCAATATAGCCAACGTGAAAATCCAGGCTGGCAATTTTCCAGTCAATCTGATCATTGGACTCATGCTTTTTTGTAACTGCCCAGATGGATTGTAAAATGGCAGTATCCAATGGTACCGGCATCCAGCCAATTAAGCCGACAATGAAAACAATTGTTACGAGATCAAACTGCTCAGGAAGCAGTGTTGCAGACAATTCCCAGTTGATATTGGGCAAGGCGAAGAAAGTGGCTATTAATGTTGAGCAGGCCATTACTATAACCAGGATTTTTATTGTTATTTCCAACCATCGAAATTGACCGACAATTAATAACAACATTCCTGCTATTAGGATACAGGCTGAGATAAATACGGTACTGACACTCAAGTCGAAAGCGGCCTTGGCAATACCGGCTGTCACCAAAGTGACTGCGGCTATGCCGGTAAACATGACGCACAGAGTAATAATAGCAACCAGGATCAGCGACCATAAGCCTTGTTTCCGAAAGCCTTCTAGTAATGAGGTGCCGGTCGCCACCGCATATTGCTGTCCAAACCGACATGCGGGGTATTTACTGATAAGTCCGAACAAGATAAAAATCAACATAGCCAAGCCATAAACAGCACCGGCTCGTGTGGACTGAACCAGATGAGATACCCCAACTGAAACTGCTGCAAATAGCAGCCCGGGCCCAAGTGCATTGATTAGTCTTTTTAATGTCATTGCTTGTTCAAAACGGATTCGATAATCCGTGTTCTGTGAATTAATATAATATTAATTTAGAAAAACGGGGTCTAGACTGCATTTTATTATTATTAGAGTCTCATTGATATAGATGAGCTTTTACTGCTTTATTGAGCAAAATGGATTGTTGGTTTGACTGTCGTAGTGAAAAATATCGACATATCTGTACTTAGAATAGATATTGTGATTTTTGAGCAGCAGATAAACCTGAGACACCGCTAGTGCAATAATATTGTGTTTCGTTCAAAGACAACAGACAAGTAATGTCGAGTGACAAATATCACTTAACATTAGGGGCTCAATTCACTGCTGACACTCAGCCATCCTGTCTATGTTCGTTTTTATAGACCGGATGTTTTATGAGTATTATTTTTCAGGCTTCTGCGACAGAAGGTAAGCCAGATAGTGCCATTGCCAGCTCTTCTTTTGAATACTCCTGGTCATGAAGTTTGCCATTGCTATAATCCATATAAGCCTGCATGTCGTAATTTCCATGGCCGGATAGATTAAAAAGAATAGATTCACTTTTGCCTTCCTTTTTGCAGCGCAGTGCCTCATCTATAGCCGCAACAACGGCGTGATTTGCCTCTGGAGCTGGTAATATTCCTTCAGCCTTTGCGAATTGAACACCTGCCTCAAAACATCTGCTTTGAACATAAGAGCGCGCATCGACATAGCCTAAATCTGTAACTTGACTCACGAGCGGGGCCATACCGTGATAACGTAAACCACCTGCATGAAAACCAGGGGGGACAAAATTGGCACCAAGCGTATGCATTTTCACCAGAGGGGTGAGGCTGGCTGTATCGCCAAAATCATAAGCATATTTGCCTTTTGTTAGTGTTGGGCAATTCGCTGGTTCCACGGCAATGATTTTTACATCCTGGCCACCACGCAGCTTTTCGCCAAGAAATGGAAAGGCGATACCGCCGAAATTACTGCCACCACCCGTACAACCGATGACAATGTCAGGGTAGTCATCGGCCATTTCCATTTGCTTGATTGCTTCAATTCCAATAACGGTTTGATGTAACAGTACGTGGTTAAGTACGCTACCTAATGCATACTTCGTATCATCTCTTTGTACCGCCATTTCCACGGCTTCACTAATAGCCATGCCGAGACTACCGGTGCTATCAGGGTTTTGTTTCAGGATCGCGCGACCAGATTCTGTCAAATCACTGGGACTGGCAACGCAGGAGGCACCAAAGCTCTCCATAAACGCCCTGCGATAAGGTTTTTGCTGGTAACTGATTTTGACCATGAAAACCTCTATCTCAAGGCCAAAAAGAGAGCCAGCGAGCGCCAGCGATGAGCCCCATTGGCCGGCACCAGTTTCAGTAGTGATGCGTTTTACACCTTCTTCCTTGGAATAGTAGGCCTGGGCAACTGCTGTATTAGGCTTGTGACTACCAGCCGGGCTGACACCTTCATATTTGTAGTAAATGTGCGCTGGTGTATCCAGTGCCTTTTCCAATCTTCTGGCCCGATATAGTGGAGATGGTCGCCATTGTCTAAGGATGTCCCGTACCGGTTTCGGTATATCGATATAACGTTCAGCACTAACTTCCTGTTCAATAACTGCCATAGGAAACAGAGGAACCAAATCATCTGGTGTGACAGGGAGCCCGGTGCCGGGATGCAGCACCGCCGCAGGTGGCACTGGCAAATCTGCAACAATATTGTACCAGCTATCAGGTAGATCCTTCTCGTCGAGAACGTATTTTACAGTGTCATTCATAATCGTTTTTTTAGTTAGCCAGCAAAAATTGGTCGCGCAGAATATCATGAATCGGCTGACGAATGAATTGGCGAGCCGTTGTTAATATTGAATCGATATGAAATAGAATCTTTATCGAGTATTGATTGAAATAAGATGCTTTGGTCGCTTTGGAATGACTTATTTACAGAAGGTAGACGCTGAAAGGTATTTGATGGCAGAAAACTGGCTATCGAAACATGTCTTCCTGTTTAGGGCGTAGAAGAGATGTTGTGTCTAGGTCAGATTCAGTTAATTCATGTCCGCGAATAATAACGACAGGGGAAGCATCTGCTGCTTCACCCATCAATATACATGCAGCGCTAGCAAGGGCATCTGCATCTGCGGTTTCACTAACTCGTAAGACAACACCAAAAAGATCCTGCTCACCGCGTAAATCGCGGAGAGGTAAAACTCCAGATGAACCAATAGCTATACCCACTGTGCCAATGCGCCAGGCACGGCCAACGCTGTCATTTATTATGACACCTAGTCGCTTGTCGGAATGTTTTTCAAGAGCCTGGCGTAACTTGAAAGAGGAAAGGTTAGCATCTTCCGGTAATAAACAAACCAATTGGCGATCGGCAGGATCACCTACGTTGGAGTGGTCAATGCCAGCGTTAGCCATAATTATACCAGAACGATGTTCGACAACTATGACGCCTTCTCTGCAGCGGATCACTTCATTGGATTCCTGCAGTATTAATTCAACCTGGCGAGGGTCTTTGTCGGCGATTGCAGCGAGACGAAGTGCCTCCTCAGATGGTATCACGCTTTCTAGATCTACAATTCTATTCTCGGCTTTGGAAACGACTTTTTGAGCGATTACGATAATGTCATTATCAGCTAACTCGAAATTGATATTGACAATAGCATTATAAATAATATCAGCAAGAGCATCGCCGGCTTCTATGAGCGGAATGCCGTGAACTGCTTTCAGCGATAAAGATAATCCGGACATATTTATAATATAATGTTTTTTTT
>WLWI01006042.1_pt1 | contig 10023 bp, 6 predicted proteins | sample 6701501 | NCBI WGS metagenome assembly WLWI01 (sample SAMN12718690, study PRJNA515312) | sponge metagenome | isolation source: marine sponge | host: Mycale hentscheli | place: New Zealand: South Island, Marlborough, Capsize Point | collected 2014-11-01
GTCAATAGCTTCTTCCCACAATTCTTGAAGAACTTTAAAATTGTCTAAGATACTCTTTAAGGAGTCTGCCCTTACTGTCCATCTTGTTGGACAAAGAACTCTAACACCAGGTGTATCAGGGGCCAACACACTTTTCAGTTTCTCAAACAATGTAACTCTACGTGGGGACTTCTCTATAAGTTTTGTGATTTCATGAGTTGTATCAAGTGAATCTTTCATAATTTTAGAATGCTTGATTGCATCTCCACATGCAAGGCTGAGTGAATGGCCATAGCAGTGTGTGTACAAAGCTTTAGGCTCTTCTTTTAATACTTTAGCAACTACTCCAGCATATTTACCTGACATTGTAGCAGCAAAACCGATCTTTTTACGACATTTTTCTTCCCAAATTCTCTCCCTGGGAACTTAAATGGAAGAGAGGATGGCTGGTGCGGCTCTGTTCCAACTACTGGCACTTGCAGCTTTCCAGGCTTCATGGATGATTGAATGCAGCCAAAACTTTAGTAGCTAGTTGACTGTATTTTAGCTCTGGCTACACTCACAATGGTGGTTAGCTAGGTAGTGGTAAGGTTAGTTCACGAGGTTCTTCAATATAATGTAATCACAACGACTAGAACAAGAACAACAGCTAAAAAATGACTGAATGACTGGTAATTTTATAGGCATACTCAAGGTGGGGTGATGAAAGTAAAGTACACAGGAAAAAAGAAAAAACATTGTATGCAGGTAGACTTCCATAAGTTTATATAAATTGAAAGAGTGAATAAATTGAATAGAATACTAATTTGAGTTTGGTAAACAAAGTCAATGGTGTGGAAAATTAAGTAATCATAGTTCACCTTTGAACTCCAACATCGATGCCATTTTACCTAAGCTAAAAAGCAACGCTATAATAAGCGCTCGCGCAAACAAAACCACGCCTACTCCCGCAAAAAAGTGGTGAGGCCGAAACCTCACCGGCCTCAGCGGTTCCGACGGCCTTGTTTCTAAAATTAAAAGTCCGTTGTGACCATTATATACTTTAGGTAACAAATAGGGAACTACTTTTTACCTCAATTCCCCCTAGTACTGGTATTTTCTGTAGTTCTCGACTATCTGAATTACCAGTAGCTTTTGGCAACTAACATTAGTAGCTACTAAAAATGCAATTTTTAATTACTTCTGGTAAGGGTTTCAATACCATAGTAACCATTCCCCTTAACATTCTTCTACGACTTAAAAAAACAAGAAGTTGTAAGGAATTACTGCACAATGATTCAGTAAAACAGAAACGGGTACACAATCAATTTCCTTGAATGATATGGGATCGCTAAACCGAAAGATTTAACTTAGTGGAGGCGGCATAGGAAGGGGTACACCCACGAAACAAACACAAAAAACGTGAGGGTCAAAGTACAAAATGACAGCGCACGTCCACACATTATAATAAACAAACAAATATCCCAGATATTCAATTGTGTTACACCTGGGAGTGTCACGCTCGCTTCGCTCGCTCACCATTTTTTTTATTATCCTGGAGGGTGATTTGCATGCAGCATGGACAGCCAGCATCTAAACCTGCGTATTGTTGTATCAAGTGTCATCTGTATGTGTGGAGCTTCCTTGATCTTAACAACTCACGATTCTTACTGGCTCCGTCTACAACTCTTATCTCCCCGTTTAATGGGATAATTTTGCTGCCAAGTATGTTCAGCAACCTTCTCACTACTACCTTACTTACAAACATCGTGATGTTCTTCCACTCTCTGCTCAAGCCTTCTAGTTGTTTCACCTGCGTATAGCTGCAGGAGTATAATGTACTCGCTTTGCTCGTTAAATACGCTTCATGCGTCGGCGGTGTGTGTATTCGTGAATAATTCACGAGGTTAAACCATTCGGTAAAGCATAGTCAATACCATAATGTGTAAAGTGTAGCGTGTAAGAACGGGGCACGAAAAGGAAAGGCAAGTACGACGGTGAAGGCAAAACGGCAAAGTGCAAGAAGAAGGCAAAAAGGCGAATATTTGTAACCAAAAAGCGATTAGAATCCGGAGGAAAGTACAACAGAGAAAGATAATGTTTTGCCAAGTATATATAGAAGAAGGACAGAGAGACTCAGAAGCAGGAGAGATAGACTAAAACGGGAAGGGAATCCTTAGAAGCATCTGTGGCATTACAGTTTTATAAGCTTGTAAACACTTATTTATTGGACTAGCAAGCACCCCACAGTGGTGCTTGACATGTTGCAAAGTAACAACGCAGTAGCATTACAGGCCCAAGGCTTGCACATTAAAGAGCATAGTCAAAACTGTTATCCATGGACAGTTTAATCACCTTTGTTTCAACAGTCTTAGTGTTAATCATGTTATTGAGGACTGTTCTAGTTGTTACAGGTGTAGAGAACAAGCTCATATTTTAATGGATACTGCTGATGTGTCTAAAACCATTCAGGCAGGTGAGGCTTTCAAAGGCAGAAAGAGGTCTAAACAATAAATGCATGAAAATTCTGATCGTCAACTCCAGTTACAGGATTTGTCATGTTAATATTGTTGCTCCAAGATGCTGCTGCAGAGAGTGGATGGGCTCTCCTTCTTTGACATGGTTTATTTTTCTTGACTCAGCACATAATAATTGATGAAATGATATATAATTAGAACACAGTCTCCTGTTGATAAGGTGTATTTTGTAATTAATAAACCTGATTTTTTTCTAAAGTGTAACTTTAATTATATATTGGAAATTTAGTCCTGCTATTTTTTAATGTTGATTTCTGTGTATATAAATTATTTTTAGACCGATATGATCATTATATTCCTGACAATAATCTTCACGTGGACACTGGTGGTTCGATTCACATTAAATGCAATTTTCAGAGGGTTAGATGGTTTTTTAATCATGGTAAATTGCCATCTAATGTAGTTGTCATGTCCATGACTAGCCAAATTAAAATAGATGATGCTACAGCAAGTAATGATGGCACGTACATATGCTATGGAGACCACAGTTATCACCATTTTGTGGCATTTAGTGTGCTCAATGTCTATGGTAATGACAATTGCTAAATATGAGTAAACTACAATCAAATAGTATAAACAAATTTAAAGTGTTAAGTTGCCAAGCTAATGTAATATATTTTTTAAATGTGATAAATTACACCAAACTTTCAGTTATAACCAGTTCAAACATATACATTTTGGGTTGGTCAATTTGACGGTACCGAACTGAATGTATTTAAAATTTACACTATTATTGAAACTTTCTCACTTAAAGTGGTCTTGTCTTAAAAGTAGCAAAGGCAAAATAATGTGAAACGATCTCAGTTGATGCATGATTCGAACCCAGGACCCATGGCTTTAGCCTCCAATGCTCTAGCCACTGAACTTATTTTTAACCTTATTGGTTCATACAACATGCTAGAAAACATTAATGTATGTGTGTCAGAAATTTGTTTATGAACTAAATTTTGAATCAAGGTAAAAGTAGTAGGTAACTATTAGTTAAGTAATGTGTAGTCCCACTGATCATGTCTTCTTTTTTTTTCAAAATGAGCCCCTTTTGTCGCTAATTATCCCAGTAATGCAGTGACAAGATCACAGTATAATAATATAATACCAATTACAATACAATAACTGAACAGGGACTCTAAAAAATGGTTTGTATAGCCCTGCTGATGGTCACTTCTTTACCCAGCTTAGCTAAGTCGAAAGACCAGACTAGACTGCCTATTTACTATAGCGCCACGAAATATGTCTTGCGCAGCCGATGGCCACCAAGAGCTTTCAGCCTTGCAAGGACACTCGCTAAATGCGCACTCCTTTGACAGTGTTATGGTCAAGGTTAGCAGTGATAGGCAACAAAAAATACAACAATTGAACCAGCTTAAATAATAGGGACCACTGACAGGAAGGTGGTCTTGGAAATGAATTTCAATGGTGGGTAAAGGGTTGATAAGTTAAGTTAATGAACAATACATGGTGAATGCCTGAGCTAGCAGTTTATTGTTCTTTGGCCAGGGCCAGCCTGTGCCAGTTGTCCAGGAGAGTCCTGGACAATAACTAAGAAATTAAAATTACAATAATAATTATTGTGCATGCCAAATAAATAAATCCACTCTGTCATTTGTCTTTTTCAATAACTTTTTATGCTTGATCTTCACAAGAAAATAGTTAATAAATTTAATTATTAAAACACTTGATTGGTGATAGGCATAATATAGGCTGAGGATCATAGTTATTTGAGAGAGAGCCAATGAATTGCTGCAAACCCTCATTGAACCATATATACCTGACTATTATTGTCAAATTAAGTCTACACAAACAAATCAAAATTAGCTACTATTTGTACCTAACTAATTCTTCCCCCTACCCCCCTGTTAATTTAATTAGATAAATTTTATTAGTGTTTGGTAAGCATTCATTTTAATTGTCACATCTTTGTGACAGTACAGGATAACATAAAATATTATTTGAGTCGTTGAAGTTGAGAATGTTTGCTCATTAGTTCCAGTCGGTTAGCACATTCATGTATTGGGACAATTCATTGAGCATGCTAATAGCTTCTGAATTTGTCATCTGATACAATTAGGCATAAAATAATTTTAACTGTACAGATGCTCCCATACTTTACACAAAGCAGGCACCAACTTGCACTGTAACTTCAACTTTAGACAAAATTCATCCCAGTAATAGTTTGATTATTATGTGTTTGGAAACTCAGCAGCAATCTAGCTGCTACAACAATTTTAATTAGCCTCAACTTATCGATTATGCATAGTTTGTAAATTTTAGCAAATAGTGTTGCTTTGAGTGACTAGCTTAACTTCAGGTGTTTTAATTTTTTTTTGTTTTCACATTATCTCCTATCAATATGACAAAATAGCATATTTGTCTATGCAGTTGTGACCATTATCTCTTTTTATATAATGGATGAATGAAATCTAGGTGGGGGGGGGGGGTACTAATATCTTAAGGGCTAAATCCCCTTGGTACCTGTTGGTTCTTCATCTATGAGATTTTATGAACAGCCTAACAATCTGATATATCTTTTCCTTCTGGATTTAGAAAATGACCCTCAAAATTGAATACTATGACTTTAGTAAGTTTAATATAATTAATTAATGTAATGCCTAGTGTCACATTAATGAATCTTTAAGTACTGAATGAATCTTGGTATATTGCAGGTTCTATTGTAAACCTTCTTAATTCACTAATGCACAAAATTTTTGTACAAAACCCTTTATATGGTATTGTATTTGTACTCACCAATACTTCATTTGGGGTAGGAGTAATAGATAAACGTGTGGTGTAAGATACATTGTCAGTAAAAGTTGCCATTTCAAATGATCGTAGTAATAAAACTGCATTATGTTAATTAGATAAAACTAGAATTACACCTGCGGCTATAAAACTATCTCTAGGAGATCAAATCATTCTAAGATGTAAAGGCTTCGGTAAAATACAATGGACTTTTAATTATAGTAAACTTCCACATAATGCTATGGTTAATCGACATAATCCTAATACTCTCACCATTAATGATGTATCTCAGAATAATATCGGATGTTATGTGTGTCAAGGCTACTATGGTACTGGACAGTATACATTTAAATCTAGAGCATGTGTAAATAATGAAGGTAATAGAAATAATTTGTATGATGTCACTATTCATGTGATATGTTTGAGTACAATTAGCTGCAATCCTATCTCAACATTAACCACTTACATGATTAAAATTACTATTCTGCTAAAAAAATTACCACAATAATACTCACTAGAATCAATTTCGGATGGGTACTCACTTCACCACAAATTATATTATATATAATATTATTATATATAATATATATATATATATTTTTTTTATTGGTTTTATAAAAACCTACAATCTTTTGTTAAATTAGAAAATAATGTGTGTAATGAAAACTGTATAAATAAAACTATACATTTAAATACTTTAGATGCTCCCTCACCAAAGAAACTAACTACACGTAAATCAGCTAAACCCCAACAACCATCACTATTAGACGTTAAACCAAACTCTACTGAACTTGATAAATTTAAACAATCAAAAAAAATTTCCATCAGTAAAAAAATGGATTCCAATAAGTTTGCTAAAGGGATGAAAATGGATTTAAAAATGTTACTAGACCATAAAAAAGGATTGCGGACAACAGGAATTAATATAACTGAGGATGAAAATCCTGATTCATATCCTATGCCAGCATATCTAGAAGACGATATTGATGTACCTAGAACATCCGAACTATTAGATTCTTCCATTACAAGAAACAGACCTAAAAGAATCAAACAATCACACCGTACTAGAGGTCGTGGTTATTTGGTAAAAAAACCAATATTAACTACCTTCACTGGAATGCCTGAGTACCAATCAGATTCACAAGATAATGAGACAGGTCCAGTAAGTACAATTCCCCCTTCAATAGCAAATAAATTGGCAACTTCCAAAAGGTTTGTGAAAATGATGCCAATGGATTTAAAAACTTTACTAAAGCAGAAAAATGCCTTGCGGTCAACAGGAGTTAATATATCTGCGGTTGAAAATCATAATCTATTGCCTAAGCCAGCTGATCCATTATTAATAGAAGAGGATATAAAACCTTCCAGTCAACTTCATTCTAAAGATACCCATAAGGATAAAATACCATATTTAACAGAAGGGTCACAACCTGTTCATTCACCTTCACCTCCTCACTTACCTTCCCCATTGCCGCTACATACTAGTTCCCATCTTCTCTCACCTTCTAGTCGAAGTCTGCATTCACCTTCCAGCCGCAGTCTGCATTCACCTTCTCGTCACAGTCTTCATTCACTTTCTCCTGTTCATCAATCACCTTCCCCTCCTCATTCACATTCACATCGTTCACTTTCCCCTCCTCGTTCTCCTTCCCCACCACACTCACCTTTCCCTCCTCGTTCACCTTCACATCGTTCACTTTCCCCTCCTCGTTCTCCTTCCCCACCACACTCACCTTTCCCTCCTCGTTCACCTTCACATCGTTCACTTTCCCCTCCTCGTTCTCTTTCCCCACCACACTCACCTTTCCCTCCTCCTTCACCTTCCCCTCCTCGTTCACCATACCCTAGTCGTTCACCTTCCCCTCGTCGTTCACCTTCCCCTCGTCGTTCACCTTCTCCTAGTCGTTCACCTTTACCTTCCCCTCCTCGTTCACCTTTCCCTCCTCGTTCACCTTCCCCTCGTCGTTCACCTTCCCCTCGTCTTTCACCTTCCACTCCTTATTCACCTTCCCCTCGTCGTTCACCTTCCACTCCTTATTCACCTTCTCTTCATCGTTCACCTTTCCCTCGTCGTTCACCTTCCCCTCGTCTTTCACCTTCCCCTCGTCTTTCACCTTCAACTCCTTATTCACCTTCTCTTCATCGTTCACCTTCCCCTCGTCATTCACCTTATCTTCCTCGTTCACCTTCTCTTCCTCGTTCACCTTCCCCTCGTCGTTCACCTTCCCCTCCTCGTTCATCTACCCCATCTCATTCACTTTCACCTCCTCTTTTACGTTCCCCTCCTCATTCACCTTCTGCTTCTCGCTTACCTTTGCCTCCTCGTTCTCCTTTCCCACCACACTCACCTTTCGGAAAGGAAATAGCAAAACATACGTTGCCAAAAGATAATACAGATATGTTAGCAAGAGTGGGAACCTCAAAAGTCACTACTTCCAATGCAAAATTTTCCTCAATCAGGGACAGAATTAAAATGTTAAGTGAAAATGTGAAGTCAAATGACGGAAAGGGCTCACAATCACATTGGAAACCTGTCGAAGAACTCGTAAAGCCTTCTGTTCTTCGTTTTTGGGACCGGGACGGCAAATCAGACGATAAAAAGAAAAATTAAAAAAAAGTAATTTATTGTAGAGTACCATTGTTGGAATTGTGTTAATAAAATGATCAGTCTAATTATTGTTATATTATAATAATCAATTAATGTGCATTGCTATACCTAATAGAAAACTAGCATTTCTAGGCACAGTAAGTATTGACTCATTAAATTTGACATTACATTGTCCACCATATGTAATATTTCTGTACAACATTAATCTTTTAATAAATATTTTTTTGGTGTCATAGGAAATAGCCATCAACTATCACTTTATTGCTTACAATACTTTTTTTTTGTTTATAGAAATTAACAACTTTTAAAGAACAAACAAATAACATTATTTTATTTATATTCTATACTGCGATTATAATAATATACAAAACATTAATATACAAGCTATATAATCAGTGTTGACCTCAGAAAAAGCAAGTAGAGCGGTCTTTTGACCACACCCCTCCACCAATTTAAACAATAGAATAATACATCATATAGCCATAGTTATGGCATAGTGGCAATATATTAGGCCAGCTGTGCAATATCAGGCTAGATTGAAACATTCTAGGGGGTACACTATGTTGTTGTGATTTTTTATAGGTGTAGCGATCACCTTAGTAGGGAGGCTGAATAACATGCTCATGTACTTTGGGGGAACCACTGATAATTATTTATTTGATACTGAAGAATTCACAAGTCAATTGCCAATCAGACCAGTGATATTCTGTGGTATCCATTGAAATAAATTTATCATGTATTGCTCCGTGTATGAGTACCATAGTAATGAGCTTCATGTGTAATAAACACTTGTATATTCTTGGGGGGACATAGCAATCCTACGTGATAATTGTTAATAATGGAATAATAGTATTATTCTCTTCATATGCACGTATGAATTAGCATTTAATTTCAGCTAGTACAGACATACCACATTAGATAACAGTCCGCTCCGCCCCTTTCGCACCGGGCGCCCCCCCACCCCCCCCCCCCCCCCCCCCCCCCCCCCCCGCCCCCCCCCAATAAGTACCTTCCTCACATCCAAGTGCTCTTTGAAGATGTATTAACTGACAGTCAAAATTCTTCATTAAGTTAATACAGTAGACCTCTCATATCTGACCTATATGGGACCAGCCCTAGTTCGATAAGTGAATTTTCCCGATATGTGAAGCCACTTAAAAAAATTGGTTTAAATGATTTTTTAATGAGACAAAAACCAAAAACAAAAAAAACAAAAAAATTAGAACTTACAAATGTCTCATCTGCTCTTGTGGCTCTGTCTTTGCTTTATTTTGTTTAAACAACATTAAGCATGTGTGGAAAAACAAAAACAAACAACTGCATCAGCTGAATCCTTATAGTGTATAATGACCACTTCTGAAGCCCACAATTCTGGAAGGAGATCTGAGCTACGTTTATTTTTCCAAAGATCGCTTTGGAAAACTAAAGGAAGGCCAAGATTCTCCATCCACATAGCCTTTCACGTGCAAGAAGTTCCAAGTAATTACTCGTATAGTTCAAGTGCAGAAGGTATTAACAATTGTGTTCATTTTAAATTATAATGTATGTGTGTGTAATTGTGATCATAATCTTTGGCAACTGGAGATTTACAATTTTATAGTACTTTAAACTTATACACAAGCTTTGAAGATAAATGGCACTTTTACTTTCCAAACTTAAGTTTACTCGCAATACTTCGCACAATCCTGATTTTTGTTGGTGAATTTGATGCTCTTTGCCAATATTTGGCTAGCTGGGTCAACGGTCACATTTATATTATAACTTTTCCTACTATTAGACTTGCATTGTACTACTATTTGGTGAAAAATAAATTAAAGTTTATTATAATGTAGGAGTAGTGAATACTGTTTGATATTTGTGATGGGCAAGTAAGTGTAGTGAAGGAGATACTATTAGAGAATGTAAGATGAGAAAAATTCAATGGTATGAACAATGAAGCAACACAATGCTGCTACTAGGTGCAGTTTACAAAAAAACAGTGGCAATCTCAATTAACTTTAACCCTCTCGTTCCTGAATTGTTTTGACGCGCGCGGAAAAATCTAATTTTCTACTGCGGAATAGAGCAGTGCCGTTTTATTTTTTTAACTCGATGCTGGCTGGGAAAACCCCATAGCAACCATATATCACTAAATAGACCAAGAGTTTGGGATTCCCCTCATTTTTTGATTGAGAAAATTGA
>WLWI01006043.1_pt1 | contig 10021 bp, 2 predicted proteins | sample 6701501 | NCBI WGS metagenome assembly WLWI01 (sample SAMN12718690, study PRJNA515312) | sponge metagenome | isolation source: marine sponge | host: Mycale hentscheli | place: New Zealand: South Island, Marlborough, Capsize Point | collected 2014-11-01
TGCAAGCTCGATGAAGAGAGAGAACTACAGGAATTATTGTTGGTAGTGTTATATGCAGATATGTGTATAGGTAATTGTGCGTGAGTAAAAATGATACAAAACAAAAATACGAGGAATGATATTGATACCATGACGATCAAAGCAATTGATGAGATAGAAAGGAGACTTTCAATATTAAACTGGATTTGTCTAAAGAAACCTAATCATGGAATAGAAGCACACATCATGTTTTATATACTACTCACAGGAAACTCCACACCAGGAAGTGTCTTTACTATCCCGTTACATTAGGTATTTAACTGTTACAGTGTCCCAATTATTTCATTTTAGGCTGCAACTGTATTAATTTTATAAGTAACAATATAGGTGATTAAATGAGTATTTAGTGTGGTTTAAACCTAGATAACTTCAGGACAGATGATCTACTACATACTGATCTTTAAGGAACTGAAGTTATTTCAACCTAAAATACTTTGCACGTTGCCTATGTAATATTCTTGTAATATGGCTACTGCAACAGTGAAAAAAGATGTCTATGTCTTTAGGAAAAATGTATTAAAAGGGGCATCTGGGATATAACGAGTTTATGAATGTGTTTACATTATCAAGTGCTATGGTACTGCAATTATGTGTTAAGTTCAAACAATGTGTATTATTGAACTCAAATCATTGTACTAAAGTTTAGCATAAAGTTACAAAGATACAAACTTACATACATACATTCATCATGCATGCATACATACACACATACATACAGTATGAGTAACATGTTGTTCTTGTTTTTGTTTTTTTCCTGCTATAAACAGTAGCACAGCTTTGAATGATTCTTGTCATAAATAGTGCAATGGTAAGTTGGAGAAAAAAACAAGAACAATCTCTGCAAGCAAACAGCCTCTGATTTGTGAACTGAAAAGCCTGGTTCAAAATTGTTTTCAGATAGGACATTCCAGGCATAAGAATAAGAAGGAAAGAATTACAACAACCACAATAACAGTACAACAATATGAATGTGTGATGTATAATAGACATGTGCTAATTATTGCTGTTGAAGATTTATCTTGCCTCCTAAAAGTCTCATTATTATTGTCTTCCCAGGGGCAGGGCTGATGAGTTGAAATGGCAGATACCAACAACACTAGACTGTATACAGAATGTTTGTATAAACTATCATTGACTACAGGTGGGGATGGGAAGGCAACATCTTTCTAGGGAAGACTTGAGCAACTAATGTTAGAGGCTGAGAAAGTTTATAATTTTTAGCAATAAGATTCAGAATTTTTAAAAAGGAGTGCTCTTTTGTTCAGCATACTATAACCATACCTTTATTTAATTAACATGTTTGTGAGAAGTAAAAAACAATAAAGGAAAAGATATGACCATTTCATTGATGAGATTAAATTGATGAGTAAATGAATGTTTGCTTTTGTTTTTTTCTCAAGTGTTCTTTTATGTATCTGAGCCATCCACAAAAAAAAACAGGATTAAATATTTGCTCATAATATGATCTAAAGTTTTGATATATTTTTGTAGTCAAGTCTGGAGAAGCATGGGAAAACTAAAATTAGATCACATTAATAGTAATTTTTTTTTATTTTAAGGGGGTTGCCAAAAAGTATGGGACTAGGAAAATCACATACAATAATTGCTCAAAAAGCATGAAGGCAAGAAAGATTACCTAATGCATGTAATAATTCTGCATTCCTTATTATTTTAATAAGTCAAAGCTTATTAAACATTTGCTTGTATAATACCTGGCTCCATAACTATGACTAGACTCACTCAGTGAAAATAATCGATTTAGGCTTCAATATTATGTTAATTTAGTGCTTATGCTATAATTTTGGTTGTACTGTGAACCCTTTCATAAGTCTTTGTTTATTGGAATATTGACGCAGTTTATAAGGAGTTGTTCCAACTCTAGATCTGTGATACTAAGCTGATATTTAACCACATTATTTAGTCATTCTTGATCGTAGGCAAATATTTAGTCATTTGGGTGCTGAAAAGTTCCTTTCAGCATGATTAGATGTAATAGGAACAATTATCAACAATACCTCATCAACAAGGTCAATTTTGTTTTAATTTTTATTACTCTTCCCCACCAAGTGCAGAGTTGGTCTGAAATGGAAAAGGTAGGGATGTGGAAATGTATACGGGGAGGGGGGAGGGGCTAGAGACTCCCAAACCCCCTCCCCCCCCCCCATTATCTCAAAATAAGTATGCCTCCTCCATCCCTATTACAAAACTTACTCTAACTCACACCTGTCAAACTAGTAAGGCATCGCCCCTCCAGCACCTGTCAACCAGATAACTATACTATACTGCTGAATACTTCTGAGTCTAGTACTAAAATTAAGTTGTTTTGTCATGTTTGAATGAATGAAAATTATCTAAATAATGAATGAAATCAAATTAATAAACTAGTTAGCTACTGACTCAAAATTGTCCACAAAATTGAAAAGGTTTCTTTCTGTTTAAGCTCAATCTACAACACTTTCTCCATAATCGGACATTTCACGTTCGTGATTAAACTTCTCGTGGTTCCATTTTGAGTGAAACCTAGCTTCTTGTAAAATGGATGAGCATACAATGAGGAGAGAACACCTATCCCCTTTGCTTTCTTAAGCACAAGTCTTTTCTCAATTTCATTGTATAGATAATGACCTATTCCTTTACGAATATAATCAGAAGAGACAAACAGAGTGTAGATCTCATGATCCACACTGCTTGAGAAGTTATACCTAGTAGCAGTTGAGATACAGGCAGCTGCAATTACTTTACTCTGACCATCTTCCAAGACAAAATAATCTCCTTGATTTCCGTAATCAACAAATCTTTGGAATGTCTGTGCCTTAATCCAGATGCCAATTTCATTTTCTGAATACAAAAAACGACAGGTCTTTGAAAAGACATCAACACTAAGTTCCAAAATGTTTGTATAATCAGACTCTGTAGCTTCTCTCAAAAGAAATTGTTCCATTATCTATTGTACCATTCAAAACGTGATTGTACTTCATGTCTTACTTACCCTTAAGTTCCTGCATGTGCATTAAAATTTGTCTGTAAGTAACATTAGAACTTGTAAGGATTTGTAGTCTGTACAATTGAATTGGAGACAGGAAATTAACTATTAAAGGCATTGCCATACAGTTAAACAGTAAAAAAAACTTGAAGATATTCGTTGGTTTAATGTACTCTGTATAGTAGCAAACATGTTTTTAAAAGCTATATTTTATGCCTAAGGAGTAAAAAATTTGTGCTAATGAACTTTTTCCTCATTTGTTTGATTTGTAACTTCACTAAGCATGTTGTCCCGTATGATCTGAATTGATGTATTCGGAGAGTTTTGTGATGCCTCTACCTGAGGTGTAAGAGGTCGAGTGCTAGCTATATGTTTCTAAATGGAATCCAAATTGTTAAAAGCAGCATAGTGAAGTCAGCAGATGAAACTAAGAAAGTCTCAGCAGCTTAGATTGAGGCATTGGCCATGCAATCCAGCAGTGAACACTTTGCATAGTAGCTCATTAGTGCTGATATTGAAGTTTTACAGACCATAAGGCTTTTGTTCACTCGGACATAGACTCTCAACACTTGTCTATGATGATAGAAGATGAAAATGTTATCAAAAATATAGTGTAACAATACAACTGCTTCAAGGTTTGATGGATCCCAATCTTAGCAGGAGGATGTGTTGTGTAATACAACACCACAGATAGAACTCTAAATTATTATACTTTATTAGTATTACTTTGTAGGCTGCATATCTAGCTATATTTCATTCACCGTAAAACCCTCATTCATCCCCACAGATGAATGAGCTGCAACAATTTCTAGATAAACGACAGGATTCTTTAACTAATTCACACCTGGCCAACCAGCTACTCATAAGCACACCATTTATACTCATCAGCATTCATCCATTAATACTTGAGAGTGAAGAGCAATGTGTTAGAAATAAATAGCCAACTTGTACTTGTGGTTGGTATCATTGTAGCTTCAAAATGACCCTGTATATCACCCATTGTTGCAATAGTTAAACCAAATGGTTCCATCTGAGTGTATGTGTTGATTGCAGGAAGTTTAAAGCAATAATAATGATTTGTACTAACTTCTGCAACTTAGGAGCATTCGGATATGGTACTTATATCCATGGTTTCCCTTCCCTGCTCTCTTTCTACCTGTTCCATTTTAGTTGTACTTATTTCATTCTTCAACTCATGGATTCCCCTCTCCTTCTTTGCCTGTATCTCCTGCTCAGTATCTCTGACTTTTCTGTGTATTTTACTTCACTTCTTCATCGACGTAGTTGTATCAGCTAGACTTTTCTCACTTTCTTCTATTTTTTTTTACCCTTGTGTTTTCCTGCTTATCTAACTTTCTTCTCCCATGCTTTGTGGTGGTGAGCTACTCCAAGTGAATACTCCTTCCCAACTAAAATTATTGATGAATACAAACACCCAGTGTTCAGTTTTGAAGATGAACAGGGAAAGACCTAGGGGGGGAAAAAGCAGAAAGAAGAGGATACAATAGGTTAATAAGGCACTCAATGGTAAGTGTACTCGACTGCAACATTTCAGATTCAGCCTGTTTTAATTCCAAAGATTGTAAGCCGCAAAAATGCTCCCATTACGGTGTTCAACTTTCGTTCTAGTAAGGCAGAGTAGTGCTAGCTATACCCCACATCTCCAACTTGCTGAATTTGTAAGTCGAAAGTGGCCCCCAAAAATTGGCCCTGCCCAGTCAGTAATTTAGTGATACCTATAAGTACTGCATGCGATGCACGTTTTTGCCTCAAACATTCTCATTTAGAGACCCTTACCATACCAATGTAAATTAAAAAAGGCTATTATTTAGTAATCATTAAAAATGAGTTAGCAAATTAATATACATTATTGAATCATAATTAGAACAAACTCTAACACAATGAAAAGAAAAAAAATTCTTAAACTTTCTTTCCATAAAACGAACATACAAAATTTTGTTCAAATGAAAGCTATATGAGTATTCATCACTGAACAGAGTTAGAAAGATACGGACCTGTTTTGTTGTCTTAACTACCAAATTCACATTCCAGAAGCTCTCTCAGCTCCATCTCCATCACCGGTCACCACAAAACTAAAAAAAAAAGAAGCTTGGCATGCAAATAATGTGTACCTTTTCTAAATTTTAGATCACAACCATGAATTCCAGAAATTCGCTCTTGATCTGAATACAACTTGCTTCAAGTATAACGGAATATATGAGCTCATTACTTAACCTATAAGTGCTTATTAAGAAATAGTATTCGTTGTGAGAATTTTCAATGTATTTCACTGGATAATAAGCAGAATTTCCCGATAACTGTGAATTCTCCACAAAACTTGGACAAAAGGAGCAGCTAACCCATATATATTTTTAATTGTGGCAGCCTCAGCCCATCCACTTTTATCTTCTTATAATAGTTCCATAACTACATGGAGCTCTTCCTGCAACACTTCCTCCCATTTCTAATCTTTCATCAGCAGCATCTTATGGTCCATGTTGTATACAGCCCCACTCTTCACCTCCACATCCAGACACGTCCATTATTGAGCCTTCCCCATGATCAGATAGTCAATACAATGACACTGCTTGGATTTGGGGCGTTGCCATGTCTGCTTATTATAGGTTTTTCTTTTAGAACCATGTGTTGTTGCATATAGTAGTTCCATTGATGCTGAGAAACGAGAAACATTTCTTTCCTGCTTCATAGGACTCCAACACCATGGGGACTTCCCTCATGCCACCACTCGTCATTCGTTGTCCTGAAACCATCACGAGCATTAATGAATACACATAATATTAGCTTTATTATATCCCCCCCCCCCCCCCCCCCCCCCCCGCCCCTCCACCTAGTTTGAGCAGAAAACAAGTCTTATTTTAGGGTGAGGCTTTTTTAGAAATGCTTGTTTTTCAAGTCACAATAAGTTGTGATGAGGGGTTACTAAGACATTGAAACCCTTTACCATACACAATTTCAAAATGGCCACATTTTTATTAGCTGAGGTTTTGTCAAGAGCCTCTGGTCATTCAGATAGTCAGAATGCTCCAAAACCAGATGCAGATCAAGATCGGACCCCATTTTTCAGCTCAAACCTTAACTAAATTATCACCTCTACTCAATTTCCAAATTGACAATTTATGGTTTATCCATAGTTTCCCTTCCCTTCTCTCTTTCTACCTGATCCATCTCATTCTTCAACCCATGGATTCCCCTCTCCTTCTTTGCCTATTTCTCCTGCAGTATCTCTGACCTTTCTGTGTATTTTCCTTCACTTCTTCATTGAAGTAGTTGTAGCTATCAGCTAGACATTTCTCACCTGCTTCTATTTTTCTTGACCCTTGTGTTTTCCTGCTTATCTACCTATCTTCTCCCATGCTTTGTGGTGGAATGTGGTTAGCTACTCTAGGTGAATACTCCTTCCCAACTCAAATCATTGATGAATACAGACACTCGCGTTCAAACAAACATACAAAATTTGGTTCAAATGAAAACTTACGAGTATTTATTGGTGAAAAGAGTTAGAAAGAAATGGACCTTCAAAACTACCAAATTCACAGTCTAGAAGCTCTCTCTCAGTTCCATCACCTGTTACCACAAACTAACTGTAAAACTACAAAAAAAAACAATTTGAGGGCAGCTTGACATGCTAATAATGTGCAACTTTCAAAATTGTAGATTGTGACCATAAATTCCAGACATTAACTCCTTGAGCTGAAATACAACAACTTGCTTAAAAAATGAGGGAATAGCTATATGTGATCATTAGCTACCCAACCTGAGTGCTTATTAAAAAAATATGTTGTGAGAATTTTCAATTTATTTCACTGGATGAAAAACTGAATTTCCTGCTACAGGATAACTGCAGACCAGCTGAAATGGCTTAGAATTACATATTGCCTCAATTACATGATGGTGTGCGTGTGATTATATCATGAGCAATTTCATTTTCATTAAACCTGAGAAATATTTGCCAGTAGCATTGAAATTAACATCATTATCACAACAATCAGATAATCTCCACATAAGCTAATGATGTGTTCCAGAGTAGCCTCTGCACTATTTTGGTCCGCTATTGCAATCGCCATAAATTACTTTATCTGCCAAACATATCTTACAATACTTACTTAAGTGGTAATTATACAAAGAAACTAAATAATATAACAAAAAGTATAATATTGTGTGATATAAAGCAATACGTGATAAACAATACCTAGCTATGTGTGGAAAAAGCCTCTACAAGAAATAAATGTAAAATGTGATAACTATGTAACTAGTGGAATGAAAGATAGGGTAGACTCGTGTACAACTAACAAAACAAAACAAAAATTCTAAATTCTGGATTACTAGTGACATGTAGCATTATAATAATGTTCACTCGCTAAAGATGGTGTATCTTTTTCAGGTCTTCCTCCACTTTCTGCCATGGTATATTTTTCCAGTTTGGATTGATATCTGGCTTACCCTTGATGTATCTCATAACTAACTTGTCAATGTACTTCCCGATAAACAGCTTCCAGTATAGACTCTCTGCAGACTTATCAGAAGGAATGGACCAATCGGGATATATCTCAGCATATTTCTTGTAAGGGTGTGGTTGGTCATCTTCTTTGTAAAAGACCCAGTCCTCTGCAATCATATTAGGGCAATAATTCATGTTTAATAACTTGGTCCCTTTCATCCACCGTCCTCCAACACATCCCATTCTATGAACTTCCACTCGATGCTTTTGCTCATGGTTAGGTATTTGTAAATCACACTGCTCAGAACAAAATGGACAATGCTCCTGGCAACCTACCAAATCTTTCAAATGATCTAGTGTTACTTTCTTCCAATTTTCCTTTTCCCTGTCGCTTTTGGTGTGTGACTGTTGAAGATTACTTTTCAACTTTAGAAGGCTAGATTCCATTGTTTTTAGAAAGTTTCCTAATTCTAATTCATGAGATGAATTGCAGGCTCTCAAAATTTCGCTAGCCGATTGCTTGACCACCAGTTCTTCTCGAAACGTTGTGTCATTAAGTAAATCAGATAGCCAATCAATAGCCTTTCCAGTTTTAATGTTTTTCATGACTTCTACTACAACTTCAATTATCCTACAAATTTCGTGTTTTGCAATTACTTGAAGTCTTGTGGCTGATTCATTTTTGCCGTCACAATATTGAGCTATATATGTTGCTAAATATCTTTCCAAACATTTACCTGGATGATGTATATAGCTCATATACTTTTCAAACTTGTCTTCTTTGTGAAGATCAGTGAGGACTTGAACTTTCAATGCCATTTTTGAATTAAAATAGTGATATTGTGAATGTCTCATTTTGTTGGCTAACAAAAGAGGTAATGATTGATCAAGACGCATTTTGATAGGCTCCTCCAGGTATGCACAAATAGTGTCTGCAATAGAATTTTCAGCTTTTACCTGCATATATAGATTTTGGAATGTGGTTAAAAGAGGCTTGTACTCAAACTTTTCCAAATAATATAAAGGATCCAATTTCTCTTTGGCTAACTCTGCCATGTTTTTAAATGTTGGTAGTGCATGACTGCAAACAATCAGCTGCAACTCAATTTCATATTCAGGTTTGGAACTAATTGATTTTTTAATTTCTTTAGGTTGAGTTTTAATCTCTTGTCGTAAATAGTTGAGTAGTGTTATCGTGCAATTCTCAATCGAATCGGTTTCGTTTTCAGTAATTTTATCAATTTCGGAGCGCACTTTATCAAGTATGCTTCTGGTTACTTTTTCGGCCTTTTCTTGACTTGAATTTCCTGATCCTTTAAAAAAATTAACTATAACATTAAAGATATTGTGCATAATACCTCCTTCATCTTGTTGGTCTTCAATTTGGATTAAATCTTGCCTGTATATTCTTTTAGAAAGTGGACACTCCCGCAGTTTTTGCTGCAATTTTCCACTATTATTAGCATCAAATTTGGTTAAAGCATTTTCCATTTCACCTTCCACATTAACAACATATCTACTTATCCCTCGTAGATGACGTGTTTGATTTTCCCAGATTTCATCAAATTTTTTTTGAAGTTCACTTTCTGGTTCTTGATATACCAAAATTCTCTGCACATCCAAATAGCTCAGTATTTCTCCTGTTAGTATTACTGCAAGACTTATCTTCGTCATTCCATGAGAAGTAATGACTGCTTTGATATTATCTATTTGATTGGACGTCACAATACTATCTTCATTATATTTGGTGAGTTTTTCATCAGAAAATAAATCTAATTTTAACAATTCTTCCAACTGTTGTGACTCCAGTTTTTTTTTTTTTATGCATTCCAGAAGCTTTTCCTGCTTTTCTTTTAATAGCATACAATCTTTCAGGACTTCCTTTTTTATACCTGTACTATCTTCAGCTTGCTTGTTGTCTTTGTCAAACTTTTTTTTTTCAAGTTTACTCTTGAACAACTTATCACAATGATCTTGTGCATGCTGCTCCAGTTTTTCTGCCAACATTTTAAGTTTGTTTTCAAAAGAGCCTTTCCAATCTTTTAAAATATCAGCATCTTTACCTCTAAAATACTGCTCCATAGTTTCTTGGAAGTGTGTATGCTTTAATCGAATTAAATCCTGTAATTCTTTATTTAATTTCTCCTTAAGTTCAGATGTAGTTGCTTCAGGCTCATTCTCAATACGGTTTACTGCTTTGTGCTCCCATTCTACCAAAATTTTCCTGAAGCTCCATTGCCAATCTCCATAAACTTCTTCCAAACTTTTATATGCTCTGATTTCCAGTGTATTCTTGAAACTGAATATGAATGTTTCATTGAGTAACGCCTTCCACAAGTCTTTCATTCTCTGCTGAAAGGAACGCAAACTGAGATCACCTTGGCCTGCTCTATTACAGATACACTTAATAATACTCTGCTTTAATTGCTGAGCTGCTGTACTGTATCCTTGGTTTACTGGTGCCATGGGAGGGTCTCCTCTCCACAATCCTGGGAAATGATGTACATCAGTCTGATCATCAAACTGAATCACATCATTAA
>WLWI01006044.1_pt1 | contig 10021 bp, 5 predicted proteins | sample 6701501 | NCBI WGS metagenome assembly WLWI01 (sample SAMN12718690, study PRJNA515312) | sponge metagenome | isolation source: marine sponge | host: Mycale hentscheli | place: New Zealand: South Island, Marlborough, Capsize Point | collected 2014-11-01
CTTTTTTGTAGCCCTAGTGACCGCGTTCACACAAGCCACCGGCTCCTCTGGGGTATCAGGTGGACTCAGTGGGGTTTCTGGGGCCCCACCAGAGCCATCGACAGAGCCAGCACCAGATTGAGCTGGCATTTGGATGGACCGGGTATCACAGCCTTGCCCTTCCCCTTTACCAGCTGAATATCTGGGGAAGCATCCAAAAGGAGCTTAGTCGCCATCTCTTTATCGACGGGGACTGAATACAGCACTTTGCAGCAACAATGTCAGTAAACCTTTTGCCTGCCACGACAAACTCAACAGCTGCTGTGAATAAAACAGCCGTGGAGCCTTGCCAGTCCTTAATTTCGACAGCTTCATCTGTTATTTGGCCCTCATAGACCAAGTTACCAGGGACAATGGTAATTTCAGCCCCAGTATCATGAGCCACTATGGGACACTCCACTCCATTCACAATACCGACAATATGGGTAGTTTTATTCTTGACCTGGGCCAAATTTGCATGGTAAGGACCTCTACCTCGCTTGAGGTGTAATTTTTTATTAGAATCACTATTAGTGTCACTGCCTTTGTTATGGGTCTTATTGGGGCAGTCCGGAGACTTGTGTCCCGGCTCCCGACAAAAGTAGCAAACAATATTATTGGACCTTTGATTATTACTACTACTAGAACTGACATTATAGGACTGACTATTACTGTGACTACTACCAGACCTACAATCAACAGCACGATGACCAAGTTTATGACATTTATAACACTCAAGGACGACATTAGCCTGAGTCCTAGAAGAGTATCTAGCCTGACTTTCAGAATCACTAGTTGCAAACATTTGGGCCACTGTATGAAGATCATCAAAGGAATTTACTCTACTACTATCAATTACGCCCCTTTGGTGGTAAGGCCGCGAGGCGTGAAATACGGCTGTAGCAATGAATAACAACAATTCATCTTTTGACCCAGTGAGCAGGTTAATAGAGTCAATGACCGACTTTAGATGAAGATAAGCATTCTGAGAAGTCATAGGTCTTACGGTGTTGTGAAATTCTGACAGCAACTTTACACCTAAGGAAGTCAAATTAGAGCCTAAGCCATCGATCAGTTTGCGCTTCATGTCAGCATAAGTACATTCCGCGCGATCTAAAGAAGAAATGATAGCGAGAGCGGGTCCAGATGTAATTTTCCTGACTAGAATAAGCTTGTAATCCCGGCTAGGAACGCCAATGTCCACGAGATCATCCTCAAACTTTTTTATCCATGCTGCAATGTCAGTATTCGCGGTGTAAGGCGCTAACTTTTCAACTAAACGGTTCCTGTCCATATCCCCACCAGCGCTACCACTAACGGAAGCAGATGTATGTCCATGGGCTTCTTCATACCTTGCCAACCCCGTCCGTAACATGCGAAAAAACCCATCCATCATTGCATCAGTTTGAGAGTCACTACCGCCCGACGCTCCAGTAGCACCATGGCTTCTGTCCTCAGGGGAATGTACACCAGTGTAACCCTCCTCCATTCCGCTAACTACAGTATCCACAGAACTCAGACTACTACTCTCAGAACCCGAGCAACTATGACTAGAATAACTATTGTTATGCACACTAGACTCACTAACACTAGTAGTAGTATCCCTCAACAAACCCCACTCACTTGATTCAGACCTAATACTACTACCACCAGTACTACCAGTATCAGAACCTAGACCGGTATCGGAACTGCTAACAAACTTTGCGCTCTTACAGGCTCTCGCTGGCTGTGCTCTTTTGCTGATCAGAGGAGAAGCGGACCCGGAATGATCTACAGGTACACAGACACAGCACAACACCAAAGAAAAATACAAGTAATCAATGACACAAAAAGTCAGTGAACCACAATCTACAAAAATCAAAACTTCACAAAGTGACAAAGTGTTTGACACCAAACCGCGCACGTGTGCGGGGCACTAAATAGGAATAGAGACGACTAGGCAACTTTCTGACCACTCAGGAATTCGAATAACGCCTTCACGTTACTCAGCAGTAGGTATTACACCACCGGAGAACGATCGAATAGGACTCAAACAGGAACGATGCGTAGGGGAGGGTATTACGCCTGACCTCGACACTCGATTCACGGACAATGCAGGTAAATATAACACAGGAACACGAAGTTCTACACGAATCTCGACGACGCAGGGGAGGACACTTGGCAGAAGATCCAGTGCCACCACCGCTTGCCACCAATTGTGGTAATGAGGGCTGACGCCAATGCCGTAACCACTCTGCTGATCAGTTACTCCTATAAATCAGCAGTGTGAGGTAGTTCCACTGCCACCAGAGTTCCCACCCGCACCCGTTAGACAGAGCTTTACATCTGTAACTAAAACATAGGGATATTAGGGGAGAACTGACGAGACGCATGCGTGGTTGGGGTTTTATGCGTGATGCCACGCATGCGCACATATAAGATGAGGGGTGTGTTCACCGGAAGCCCGGGATAAAACTAAACAGTAATCACACACACAAACTGACACACACTGATAATTACATTCTGCTAATAATAAAATAAGTATACATGATTAATGACACACACATATTATAAGTTCTGAGTCTTTATCTTCTCTCTTCCTCTTGCTCCTCTCTCTTCTCCTTTCTCCTGCGATCAGACCCACAGAACTTTAACCCTGGTTCCTGCAGACAATCTTGCAAGTCAATATTTGGGGGTTACAAAGCTCTAAATGCAGCTTTGCGAAATTGCCGGCATTGCTTAGCAACTAAAACAAGTATTGAATCACAGGTGAAAAAAAATATTAATTTAAATTAGTCATCCTTGGAACTTTTCTTTTTTATTCTTGTATTTAGTTCAATGCAGAATCCTTTCTACCTAGAAATAGAGCTACACATGCTAGCCAGTGTGTTCATCTCTGGGTGGTCCACTGCATGAACATTATGCTACACATGCTCGCCAGTGTTCATCACTGGGAGGTCCACTGCATGAACATTATGCTACACATGCTAGCCAGTGTTCATCACTGGGTGGATCACTGCATGAACATTATGCTATACACATGCTAGCCAGTGTTCATCTCTGGGTGGTCCACTACATGAACATTATGCTATACACATGCTAGCCAGTGTTCATCTCTGGGTGGTCCACTGCATGAACATTATGCTATACACATGCTAGCCATTGTTCATCACTGGGAGGTCCACTGCATGAACATTATGCTACACATGCTAGCCATTGTTCATCACTGGGAGGTCCACTGCATGAACATTATGCTACACATGCTAGCCAGTGTTCATCTCTGGGTGGTCCACTGCATGAACATTATGCTATACACATGCTAGCCAGTGTTCATCTCTGGGTGGTCCACTGCATGAACTTTATGCTACACATGCTAGCCAGTGTTCATCACTGGGAGGTCCACTGCATGAACATTATGCTACACATGCTAGCCAGTGTTCATCTCTGGGTGGTGCACTGCATGAACATTATGCTACACGTGCTAGCCAGTGTTCATCACTGGGAGGTCCACTGCATGAACATTATGCTACACATGCTAGCCAGTGTTCATCACTGGGAGGTCCACTGCATGAACATTATGCTACACATGCTAGCCAGTGTGTTCATCTCTGGGTGGTCCACTGCATGAACATTATGCTATACACCTGCTAGCCAGTGTTCATCTCTGGGTGGTCCACTGCATGAACTTTATGCTACACATGCTAGCCAGTGTGTTCATCTCTGGGTGGTCCACTGCATGAACATTATACTACACATGCTAGCCAGTGTTCATCTCTGGGTGGTCCACTGCATGAACATTACAGAGAGAAAGATGAAGAGAAGATGAACAGAGACAGAAATAGATATACATTTTTTGTGTGGAACTATATTGTGTTGTGTGTGCGCATGCTTGTGTAATGTCATTGTTGAACTGTTTGTGGATTGCCTTATATGGTCACATTTTGTCACATTTTTGTGGAGTTGCAGAACTGTGTGTATTGATTAGTGTTAACAGGTCACATGTTGGTTGTGTATCATTTGCCATGTCATGTTGTGGGTGGAGTCATGTCATTTCTATTATAAGCCACCCATATGTGTTGTAACTTTTAGTACTAGTAAGATAAAGAATTACGATCCTGACTCTGTGTTGCTACAGCAACTTAGTCTAGTACTCTGGTGGCAGCGTATCAAAGCTGTTCCCATAGTTCGATTCCTCACTGGGCATCCGAGGAGGTCTGGGAGGGCCGACAAGCTGCAACTGACTGTTCAGCTGCACAATGGTTTTAATGAAGTTGTTTAGTTTAATTTTGTCATAATGCTTTTTTTGACATAAATAATAATGCAGAACAAGACCTTAGTCAGAGCTAATAGTACCTTTGAATCATAGCAGAATCAATACTTAGGACTCTGGATGGCTTAGCTACATCCCACAGCATCATCTCCTAATATCATAGTAGGCATAGTAGCCATAGCCAGTATTTTATCTTTAAAGACCAATTAGAACAAGCTACTGCAACAACTGACTGATTGTTAATTCTAGTTATAAATAGCTAATAATACTTGATACGTTCAAATTCTTCAATGTCACACAATAAAATATGCTAATTAATTGATTCTGGACAAGTTCTACTCCATCGATATGATCAGGCGAAGATATCGAGCCTTAAAATATGCTAATTAACCGATTCTGGACAGGTTCCCCTCCTTATCAGGCGAAGATGTCGAACAATAAAATTATGCTAATTAAGTGATTCTGGACAAGTTCCCCTCTTTAGATATGATCAGGCGAAGTTGTCGAACAATAAAATTATGCTAATTAAGTGATTTTGGACAAGTTTCCCTCCTTCGATATAATCAGGTGAAGATGCCAAGCCATTAGCTAAATATGCTAATTAAGCGATTCTGGACAGGTTCCCCTCCTTTGATATGATCAGGTGAAGATGCCAAACAAGAAAATATGCTAAGTGATTCTGGACAAGTTCCCCTCCTTCAATATGATCAGGCGAAGATGCCAAACCATAAAATATGCTAATTAAGCGATTCAGGACAAATTCCCCTCCTTCGATATGATCAGGCAAAGATGTCGAACAATAAAATTATGCTAATTAAGCAATTCTGGACAGGTTCCCCTCCTTCAATATGATCAGGTGAACATGTCGAATCATAAAATATTATGCTAATTAAGTGATTCAGGACAAATTCCCCTCCTTCGATATGATCAGGCAAAGATGTCGAACAATAAAATTATGCTAATTAAGCGATTCTGGACAGGTTCCCCTCCTTCAATATGATCAGGTGAAGATGCCAAACCGTAAAATATGCTAATTAAGTGATTCTGGACAGGTTCCCCTCCTTTGATATGATCAGGCGAGGATGCCATAAGAGCAGGCAAAGATGCCAAACCATAAAATATGCTAATTAAGCGATTCTGGACAGGTTCCCCTCCTTTGATATGATCAGGCGAGGATGCCAAACAATAAAACATGCTAATTAAGTGATTCTGGACAGGTTCCCCTCCTTTGATACGATCAGGCAAGGATGTCAAACAATAAAATATGCTAATTAAGTGATTCTGGACCAGTTCTCCTCCTTCGATATGATCAGGCGAGGATGCCAAACAATAAAATATGCTAATTAAGAGATTCTGGACAGGTTCCCCTCCTTTAATAAGATCAGGAAAAGATGTCAAACCATAAAATATGCTAATTAAGTGATTCTGGACAAGTTCCCCTCCTTCGATATGATCAGGTGAAGATGTCGAACAATAAAATATGCTAATTAAGTGATTCTGGACAGGTTCCCCTCCTTCGATATGATCAGGTGAAGATGTCAAACAATAAAATATGCTAATTAAGTGATTCTGGACAAGTTTCCTTCCTTCGATATAATCAGGTGAACATGTCGAACCATTAAATATGCTAATTAAGTGATTCTGGACAAGTTTCCCTCCTTCGATATGATCAGGCGAAGATGTTAATCCATAAAATATGCTAATTAAGTGATTCTGGACAGGTTCCCCTCCTTTAATAAGATCAGGAAAAGATGTCAAACCATAAAATATGCTAATTAAGTGATTCTGGACAAGTTCTCCTCCTTCGATATGATCAGGTGAAGATGCCAAACCAAAATATATGCTAGTTAAGCGATTCTGGACAAGTTCCCCTCCTTTAATATGATCAGGCGAAGATGTCGAACCATAAAATATGCTAATTAAGTGATTTTGGACAAGTTCCCCTCCTTCGATATGATCAGGTGAAGATGCCAAACCATAAAATATGCTAATTAAGTGATTCTGGACAGGTTCCCCTCCTTTAATATGATCAGGCGAAGATGTCGAACCATAAAATATGCTAATTAAGCGATTCTGGACAGGTTCCCCTCCGTCGATATGATCAGGCAAAGATGTTGAACAATAAAATTATGCTAATTAAGCGATTCTGGACAGGTTCCCTTCCTTCAGTATGATCAGGTGAACATGTCGAACCATAAAATATGCTAATTAAGTGATTCTGGACAAGTTTCCTTCCTTCGATATAATCAGGTGAACATGTCGAACCATTAAATATGCTAATTAAGTGATTCTGGACAGGTTCCCCTCCTTCGATATGATCAGGCGAAGATGTTAATCCATAAAATATGCTAATTAAGTGATTCTGGACAGGTTCCCCTCCTTTAATAAGATCAGGAAAAGATGTCAAACCATAAAATATGCTAATTAAGTGATTCTGGACAAGTTCTCCTCCTTCGATATGATCAGGTGAAGATGCCAAACCAAAATATATGCTAGTTAAGCGATTCTGGACAAGTTCCCCTCCTTTAATATGATCAGGCGAAGATGTCGAACCATAAAATATGCTAATTAAGTGATTTTGGACAAGTTCCCCTCCTTCGATATGATCAGGTGAAGATGCCAAACCATAAAATATGCTAATTAAGTGATTCTGGACAGGTTCCCCTCCTTTAATATGATCAGGCGAAGATGTCGAACCATAAAATATGCTAATTAAGCGATTCTGGACAGGTTCCCCTCCGTCGATATGATCAGGCAAAGATGTTGAACAATAAAATTATGCTAATTAAGCGATTCTGGACAGGTTCCCTTCCTTCAGTATGATCAGGTGAACATGTCGAACCATAAAATATGCTAATTAAGTGATTCTGGACAAGTTCCCCTCCTTCGATATGATCAGGCAAAGATGTCGAACAATAAAATTATGCTAATTAAGTGATTCTGGACAGGTTCCCCTCCTTCGATATGATCAGGTGAAGATGTCGAACAATAAAATATGCTAATTAAGTGATTCTGGACAGGTTCCCCTCCTTCGATATGATCAGGTGAAGATGTCGAACAATAAAATTATGCTAATTAAGTGATTCTGGACAAGTTCCCCTCCTTCGATATGATCAGGTGAAGATGCCAAACAAGAAAATATGCTAAGTGATTCTGGACAAGTTCCCCTCCTTCGATGTGATCAGGTGAAGATGCCAAACCATAAAATATGCTAATTAAGTGATTCTGGACAAGTTCCCCTCCTTCAATATGATCAGGCGAAGATGTCGAACCATAAAATATGCTAATTAAGCGATTCTGGACAGGATCCCCTCCTTCGATATGATCAGGTAAAGATGTCGAACAATAAAATTATGCTAATTAAGCAATTCTGGATAGGTTGCCCTCCCTCGATATGATCAGGCGGAGACGTCAAACCGTAAAATATGCTAATTAAGTGATTCTGGACAAATTCCCCTCCTTCGATATGATCAGGCAAAGATGTCGAACAATAAAATTATGCTAATTAAGTGATTCTGGACAGGTTCCCCTCCTTCAATATGATCAGGTGAAGATGCCAAACAAGAAAATATGCTAATAAAGTGATTCTGGACAGGTTCCCCTCCTTTAATAAGATCAGGTGAAGATGCCATAAGAGAGGCAAAAGATGCCAAACCATGAAATATGCTAATTAAGCGATTCTGGACAGGTTCCCCTCCTTCGATATGATCAGGCGAGGATGTCAAACCATAAATAATATGCTAATTAAGCAATTCTGGTCAAGTTCCCCTCCTTTAATAAGATCAGGCAAAGATGTCAAACCATAAAATATGCTAATTAAGCGATTCTGGACAGGTTCCCCTCCTTCGATATGATCAGGCGAGGATGTCAAACAATAAAATATGCTAATTAAGTGATTTTGGACAGGTTCTCCTCCTTCGATATGATCAGGCGAAGATGACGAACAATAAAATTATGCCAATTAAGTGATTCTGGATAGGTTCCCCTCCTTCGATATGATTAGGCGAAGATGTCGAACAATAAAATTATGCTAATTAAGTGATTCTGGTCAAGTTCCCCTCCTTTAATAAGATCAGGCAAAGATGTCAAACCATAAAATATGCTAATTAAGTGATTCTGGACAATTTCCCCTCCTTCGATATGATCAAGTGAAGATGTCGAACCGTAAAATATGCTAATTAAGCGATTCAAGACAGGTTCTCCTCCTTCGATATGATCAGGCGAAGATGCCAAACGAAAAATATGCTAATTAAGAGATTCTGGACAGGTTCTCCTCCATCAATATGATCAGGTGAAGATGCCAAATCATAAAATATGCTAATTAAGCAATTCTGGACAGGTTCCCCTCCTTCGATATGATCAGGCAAAGATGTCGAACAATAAAATTATGCTAATTAAGCGATTCTGGAAAGGTTCCCCTCCTTTGATATGATCAAGTGAAGATGTCAAACCGTAAAATATGCTAATTAAGTGATTCTGGACAGGTTCCCCTCCTTCGATATGATCAGGCGAAGATGTCAAACCATAAAATAATATGCTAACTAAGCGATTCTGGACAAGTTCCTCTCCTTCGATATGATCAGGTAAAAGATGTCAAACCATAAAATATGCTAATTAAGCAATTCTGGACAAGTTCCCCTCCTTTAATAGAATCAGGTGAAGATGTCAAACAATAATATTATGCTAATTAAGTAATTCTGGACAAGTTCCTCTCCTTCGATATGATCAGGTAAAGATGCCAAACCATAAAATATGCTAATTAAGCGATTCTGGACAGGTTCCCCTCCTTCGATATGATCAGGCGATGGAGGTCACGTGATAATAAAATAGAATTTTTTGGTTTATCAACCAGCTATATAGTGATTTCTATGACATCAACAAATAACATAAGTATAAAAAATACACCAAGATTTAGAGTTACTCAAAAAATCAAATTGTTCAAGTAGCTAAATTTAAGATTTTGCCCAGATAAAAACCGTTTTTTCATTTTAAATGTATTTCCAAACAGTGCCTAAATCCTGACTCCAGTAGAGTGACCTGCTGTAGTTGCAGCTGAGATTTATCTTATCCTGCAAAATAGTACATGAATCAAATGCGACTTTCCATTGAAGCATTTAATGCTACTTAGTTACACGACACAGTAAGCTAAATTGATAAACCAAAAAATTCTATTTTATTATATGAATATTAGAATATGTGATGTTTAGAAGGTAACTCTTTAGAGCCTGCCCTAATGTTGCATTGTCATAACCATTACTTTGAAGTATTTTATATAGGTGTTTCTCTTTCTCTCTTCAAGTTTTCACTCATATTAGTTACTCTCCTAGCTCTCTGATACAAGCATCTCACTATTCCTCTCTTTACAAGATTAGGATGATGAGACTTAAAGTCTGTGTCTGTGTGTGTAGGTTTTCTGTACACAGTGGAAGTAAGCATACCATCTCTCTCTCTCTCTTCTATCAGCAATTCAAAAAGGTAGCTTACTATCTTCCTCTGATTCCATTGTGAATTTTATAGAAGTCTTACAGAGTTTAATAGGTCCAACCAAAAAATTTTTCACTACCATTCTTAACTATGCAAAAGGTGTCATCTATCTCTTCCATAATACAGGTTTAACTGGAGCTGAGTTTAACCCTTTCGTTCCCAAATTGTTTGGACGCGCGCGGAAAAATCTAATCTTCTACCGCGGAATAGTGCATTACCGTTTTATTTTTTTAACTCGATGCTGGCTGGGAAAACCCCATAGCAACCATA
>WLWI01006045.1_pt1 | contig 10017 bp, 5 predicted proteins | sample 6701501 | NCBI WGS metagenome assembly WLWI01 (sample SAMN12718690, study PRJNA515312) | sponge metagenome | isolation source: marine sponge | host: Mycale hentscheli | place: New Zealand: South Island, Marlborough, Capsize Point | collected 2014-11-01
CGGCTTGTGCTACAGCTTCCAAATTAGGAGGAAGGCATCCCAAGGCCCCGTGCAGCCTACTGGTAGAATAAATTAGAAAACTTTAGATGCCGCGTTTAGCCGGGTTTTCACAAATCCGGTCACATATGTGTGTATGTAAGTGTGTATATGTATATATGTATGTATGTATGTATGTACGTCCGTATGTATGTATGTATGTATGTACGTATGTATGTACGTATATACGTATGTAAGTACGTACGTAAGTACGTACGTAAGTACGTACGTAAGTATGTATGTATGTATGTACATACCTATGTATGTACGTATATACGTACGTATGTATGTATGTATGTATATATGTATGTATATATGTACGTACATACGTATGTATGTATGTAAGTAGAAGACAAAATAAAGTTCCGCACAATTAAAAAATGGGAGAAAACTGGTACGCCGTTTTGTAAAAAAAACGGCCATTATGTTCGACCGCGTTATCATTTTAATCTTTATCATTCACCACATGCTTCTCAAAGAAATATAAAAAAATCATTTATCCAATAAAACATTCCAATTTTTTTGTTTATAGGCTCCTGAGGTGGAGCTTTTTGGGTTAATAAAAGTATAGCCGTCCTATCCGAAGTCGTTCGACTACCGCACAGTATCGACGCTTTCTCGATGTTAGGGCCTTCTCGTGCTTAGATTTTTTACTGCTGGAGGTCCATCAGTAGCTAATAGAAGACCTATGAATAGAAGTGTGGACCTCGTTGTAGCTCTGTGCCCGTCAAAACTTCAGTCTGCAGCTTTATTGAAGCAAGTTAAATTTTTGTACGAGCTTTATTGCACTATCCCCGTAGCGTTTAACAGGTGATACAAGGCCTTAGCTTGCTGGTATAGCTATGGAAGAGTTTCTAGCTAAAAAATATCAGTGAATCGACGGAAAAGCTTAACCGTTTCTTTTTTTACGTTTTTTAGTAAACGGTGTCGACTGTTTAGTCAAAACGGTATGGAACACAACGGTAAAAAATACAGTAGAAAACTACTGTTTTACAGCACTACGGAACAGAATCTGGAACTTTATTTTGTTGCCCACTGTATGTATGTACGTGTGTATGTGTATTTACTAGTATATGCATGTATGTATGTGTGTATATGTGTGTATATGTACGTCGTATGTATGTAAGTATGTATGTATGTATGTGTTATTGACTGACTTGTCAACATTAGCATTTATTCCTTCACATCAGATTTTCCAACTTTTCCAGTTTAATAACTTATACATACAAATAATAATTAGTATCATTTGGTGAATGGAGTCACGCTGCTAGGAGCCAGCAGCATGTACTCCTCACATGTTCCTGACCTCTTATTACTACCTGCTTAGTTGACATGCCCAATAGTCATAGCCACAAAAGTCAATCACTAAACTTGTCCGGGTTGATTACTGGCTATAGTTTATACGTAGCTTGCCCTGTATTTGTAAGAATGAACAATGCAAGGGAAGAACATGAGTGAGAATGGTAGAATGAGGTCATTATGTTTTGTGTTTTTATCAGTTATTATTGCTTGAGATCACTGAGGTATGAGTTTAATATATTACATCTATAGGTGTTGGTAAAAATGTATATGCTGACCCTGAAGATGAGGACGTAGAAAGCTTCAGCAGAGGAGGTAAAAAATTCTATACTTTGTTGTGAGAAGTAGTCACATGAAAAACGACATAATTAGTGTTAGCACGAGTGATGTTATCTGTACCGAATAGGTATCTAAATCTATATAATAATGTGTTTGTGCATCAGTAATGATGATGACAATGCTGTGTATAGCCAGGTTGGTGTAGTGTTACCTCTAACTGAATGGGTAAAAGATCATCACATACACAACTATTGTAGTTAAAAGCAAGGGAAAAATTAGTTGGTGCCAGAAAAAAAGTTTCAGAGTATGGCCGTAAAAAGGTAGTTTTTTTTTAAACCGTTGTTTTTACCATTGCATTCCATACCGTTTTGACTAAACAGCTGACACCGTTTACTAAAATAATTAAGCTTTTCCATCGTTTCACTGATATTTTCTTGCTAGAAACTCTTCCATAGCTATATCAGCAAGCTAAGTCTTGTATCACCTGGTAAATGCTATGGGGATAGTGCTAGCGAGCTCGAAAAAGTTTAACTTGCTTCATTAAAGCTGACGACTGAAGATCCAACGGGCACAAAACTATAGCCAGGTCTGCACTTCATAGATCTCCTGTTAGCTTCTGATGGGACTTCCAGTGGTAAAAATTTCTAAGCCCGCGAAGGCCCTAGCATCTAGAAAACATCGGTGGTTAAAGTAACAATTCTCTGTGAAACAGCTTCGAATTGGATGGATTTAAAAAAAATTTTCACTCCAAAGTCTCAGCCTCAGGAGCCTACACAAAAAAAAAATTGGAATGTTTTTTGTTTTTTTTAGAGTAAGGCATGCAGTGAATGAGAAAGATTAAAACGGTAACTCTGTTGAACGGAATGGCCATTTTTACCAAACGGCATACCGGTTTTTTCCCTTTTTTTAATCGTGTGATGGCTGTTTTACGGAATAGAATACGAAAATTTTTTTGGTGCCTACTGTATATCCACAATAATCGATAGAAGGACAGAGAGCATAAGAAGCAGAAGAGATAGATAAAATCTGTGACTCAAAGAAAGAATGGAATAAGGTAAGGAGTAGGACAAGTAGAGCTGAGAGGACTTAGGAAGAAATAGAGGGAAACTGATCTGATGCGACTAAATCAAGTAATAGAGCATTATAAGACCTTATGGTACTACATGCCAAAGTTATACATTGAGTGCCACTGTGTGGTGGGGTACTTGCCAGTTCATATATTTCCGTAATGTTTTTATTTTTTGTCATTACATACGAACTCAATCAATGCAAGTGTGTTGTACTTGATTTGACTTTTTGTGTTGTTGTTGTTATTGTTTTCTAGTATCCATGAAATTGGATAAGTCATATAAAGACTTTCCCAATGCGAATGGATTTTTTGTGATATTCTCAAACAAAGAAGGAATTGGAGAACGAACTATTGATAACGTTCATAACACTAGTGACAATCTATGTCACTCATTTGGTAGACAAGGCTTAGCGTGTTGCCAGTTCAAGGACTGTGAGAAGGCAGAAATAAAGGCGGCGTACAAGGAACTTGCAGCCATGGTACTTCCCAAATTTAAGTCCGTCATCATCTACCATATTGGTCATGGAGAGAATTCGTACATCAACGTTAGAGATGGTTTCTTGTCAATTCTAACATTGAAAAGTATAATCTCTGAGCAGAATGCACCAAACTTAAAAGGAAAGGCCAAAGTGCTAATCATTGACTGCTGCAGGTGTGGAATTCTAGCTCACAATCAGACGTACAATGATATACTAGTTGTTTATACGACTGCTCTGGGGAAAATATCACTTGTTTTTACTGCTCGTGGTATGAGCATTGCTTCTGAAAGGCTGGTTGAATTGCTGGAACGTGACGTGCACTGCAGTTTGAACGATCTTTTGGTTGTGGATCTGAGCGAGGCCGTGAGGAAAGCTGCAGCTCTAGCCGATGACGATGACTTGAATCTTAAAATCAATTGTGAAGGCGGTCTCAGCAGAACAGTACATCTCAATGAGGACAGGCTCAAATGCAGTAAGTTGCAAATTAATTGTTACAGTTTATTCAGACACTGTCTGCTTGTAAGTTAACATTTATAATGTGCACCATCAGCTATAGACAGCAATATCAGAAGTTGTTACTAGTGTGAGACTTTAGGAACAGTCAGAAAGACGGCAGCCGGCATATATAGTCAAAAAATATCGCAATTTAATCATTGTTATAAATCGTTTGATCTTTTACATTGGTGACTATTTTGAATGATTCAAAATTGTTGGCTAACATTGTATAAAAACATATATGTGACCATCTATAGGAAAACCAGGCACAACGTGGCACCCTTCGAAAAAATTTTTTTTGCACTTACAGAGTTGTCGGCGTCCAGATACTGAGCTCTCCAAGTTTTATCGTCGTAGCTTAAGTCGTTCCCGCTATAATAGACCTAACCGTTTCCTTCCGTCGGCTTGAAACAATACATTTTTAAGAAATCGATCGATCTTTTCTCGATATTTACGCACGCCGCGTTGTGCCCGGTTTTCCTGTAGACGGTCACATATAAAATGCTAATTATCAAGTTCTGACCCTTCATAAAACGCGATTGAAACTTTCTCACCTAAAGGGATCTGGAAAAAAGCCAAGGAAAAATCTTAGTTGTCACTGGGGATTCGAAACCTGGGGCACTGGCTTTAACCACCAGTATTCTAACCTGTGAGCTACAACAACCTTCGACTTCCAATACCTTCACATTTTTTCCTGTGTACTGTTGAGTAGTACCGCTTGCTGCAGTCTCGTACTCAACAGACCACCAATTATGTGCCGTCAGAACACCTTTTCGGTGTCGACCGGAAACACCTCCCCCTCTGGAGAGGAGCCATAATTTGTGGATTAAAAAGGCTAGCTCAGTGGTTAGAGCACTGGTGGCTAAATCCCTGGCCCTGGGTTCGAATCTGTGTATATACAAAATGAAAATTTTCTTGTTCATGTACATGATATTTCTACTAATTTCTGGTATAGCTACAGGTAAGTATTGGAATCATTTTTTAAAAATCTGGATGTGAATTTTTTTTTAATAAATCAAGTGGTGTTACTGTATACAATTATTTTGTATTTTATGAATGGTCACCTAATGGTGCATTGCTCTTTGCAAGCAACTAATTATTCATGAAAAAATAATGGAGCTTACTAGTAGGTAGATTAATGTTTAGAACATAGCTATTGTGACAGAGTAACTTTAAACTGATTAGGTCCTTCAAAGAGGGGCACTATTAACTTAGTGTCCCTGTCTTGAGGGTAGGGACACTTAGTGTCCCACAAGTTGTGCTTAATGTCCCTCCAATTGCATTGTTATGAGCAGTTGCTATGTTCTAAATCAGTTAGGCGCTGCACAGCCATAGTGAAACACCGTTTTTAGGGTCCCTCTGGCCCCAGGTAACGCCCTCACTGCGCTCGGGATGCTATAACCTAGGACCTTCATGACCCAAAAAATGGTAGTTCTCTCTGAGGCAGCGCCTAACTATTATTTAGTAAACAGTAGTATATATTATGTTTGTGGGTTGTAGTGGCACCTACTAAAGTGGTCCTGGAGGAAGACAATGAGAAAGGAGATTGTGTCATGGGCTGGAAGAAGCCTCGACATGGCAAAAAGCAAAACCTGCTCAGCTACTCAGTTGTTTCCAAGCAGAAATCTTCTGATGATGTAATACCAATAAAAGGTAGGTAAAGCAGGTATTATATGTGCCGTATTTTTTGACCTTCAGCATTAATTTTTAAATTGATACTAGTGAATGTATACAAAATTGATATAGCTTTTACAAAGTATATAAAATTTAGTATACAGTAACCTTATATATACAGTAATGTATGTACTTTAACAAATATCAACATTAAATCCACGAAAGTTTGGTAGAGATATTTACAGTCAATTGGAGAACTGAGATAGTCCAGCTTTGCCTCACCGTCATTCTGAAAGTGCAGTGTTTACAATTTCTACAAAATCAAAATTTTAACCCTCAGTGTGCATGTGTGAGAGGGTTACAGTACTTATTAGTCAGTATATCAGTCATAAATGATCATCTCTTGCATGCTTTGCATTTCTTAGAAAACAGAATTTAAGTCTGCTGTTTCGTTACACAAGCCACATATTGACTTCGATTGCATGAGCATAACAACATGTTGATACTACATCAAAATAAATTATTCTTTGGGTATTTGTAATAGCTAGCTAGCTACTTTATAGTAATGCTGAGGGTTCGCACCTTTGGTGCTTCATCACTGTGCTTTATCAAGAAAATTGGTAACATTTTTTCTTACTTGAATTTCATTGTATTTACTAGCAAAAACTATCGCCATTTGGCCAAGTAATACTCTATTGTATGGGGCACATTTGGGTATTGAATGTGATTAGTAATAACACAATATGCCATCAATTTTAGATTTCCATGAATTGTTATTTTAGATAATTTTGCAATCTTATTACTCAGTTTTATGTAGATAATTGTTCATAATGTGTAGGAAAAATTATATATTTAACTTTTATATACTTTTAGTTTTTTGTTGTAATTTTTTGTTGATTCTGTGGTAATAGAGGACATTGATTCCTCACAAACACAGTATAAAATGCGAGGCCATGATGTTTGTGGCAAACAGCTGCATAGGTGCCAACTTTCCAGAATCTATTTCAGGGACCAAAACCACACCCTGGCCACACCCAAATAACACACCCACAATGACATAATTTTTAATGACATCATCTATGCAAAAGTAAAAAATTACAACAGCTGTTCTTATTAAAATAAAAGCGATTTTGCTGTAGCAGAGCTAGCTTTAGCCTTTTACTTGTGGCATGTTTATAGTTAGTGTGATTACTAGTAGCTTTGATTAGGTCTAGACAGCCAGCTGGCTAGCACAGCTATAAGTAAATAACCAAGGGCATACTACTTCACTATAGTATGTCCAAGTTGAGCAGATAATATACAGCAGATGGAAAACGCAAACTGGTGAGGCTTTCTTCTGAAGAGACAGGATTAAAATCAGTCGATTCTACCTACTGTGTCCCAAGAAATATTCTGATATTCACAGGATTCAGCAGAAAGCTACTAGACTTTCTTGTTAAATAAAATTAATCAATTGTATCATTTACTTATGTATATAAAAATTGATGAAATGATAAAATTGTGATCCGAGTTGAAGGTGGAGTGCTGCCTGAGTTGGTCCTAATCCTTACAATAAACGGCATCTACAGTAGTGAAGAAAAGGAATTGGCATAAACACGGCTTTGACAAGCACACAATTTAACAGCAAACAGCGTAAGTGTGGCTGTATTACAAGTTGCTAGCTAAATGATAGCTATAATCACTGTGATATTTGCTATACGGCAGTTGATATTGAACAGAGACAAATAATCTTACCTACATCCAATCAGGTGGTCTTGTACCCTCTGTGACAACAGGGCACTCTGTCTATCCTGTTTCCACACTTGCAACCTAAGCTAATCGCAGACACAAAGCTAGGAACGCAGCAATCTGAGAAGAAGCCATTGTTTACAAAATTCTTAATGGAGACTGCCGCGTGATCAATTGAGCCATACCTAAAGTTATTCAAGTTTTTCTTGCGGCCAACTCAACCTGCAGGTTTTCGGGACATACCATTGCACTTTCCGGGACTCCGTGACAGAGTGATAAATCCGGGACTGTCCCGGATGATCCGGGACAGTTGGCACCTATGATTATTCCCTCAGCTTTTTGTTTTCAGTTGCGATTAGTCACTTTCAACCAAATGGGATAACACTTTACCCGTTCAAGTTATGTTGATGCTTTACCAAACAGTTTAATCTCGTGAATTATTCATGAATACACACACCGTCGGTCGTCGTCGTTACAGACACACAAGCGTATTATCATTATAATAATTATCATTATTATTGTTATGATTATTGTTATTATTATTGTTGTTATTATTGTTATTATAATTATTATTAATATTATTATTTTAATATCATGATTATGATCATTATGATTGTCATTATTTATTATTATTATTATTATTATTATTATTATTATTGTTGTTGTTGTTGCTGTTTTTGCTGTTGTTGTTGTTATTATTATTATTACCGTTAGCATCGTTAATTATACCACTACCAATTTTATCATATTCTTCACCTCTATCTTCTCTTCTGCTCCTCATCTTACTTTTCTATTTCACTAGCTTATTTTACCACCCAGAATTTGTTTCATTCAGTGTATTTTTTTTTATTCCTTTACTTACGTTTTACCAGCAATTTTTCATACCTTCATCTTATTTTACTAGTGCATAGACTTGCTATAACATTGACTCTTTTTTGTACTTTATATCTAGCTATGGATTTTCTATTTGAGTTCATGATATAATTCTGATTGACCCTGAGCTGTTATTTTGTAACAAAATGGACACAATCTCTACAAGCGCAGATTCTTGAATTATGTAGTAGATATTTTTCAGTCAACCTAATTGTGAATACCAAAGTTATGCACACATTATCTGTGTTCTGTTGTGAGTAACTTCTCTTTTTAATGCAGTGGTGTAGTTTTCACCATGTCCAAGTGGGGTGGTAAAGCATTATCAGTAATGACGATGTGTAATACTCATGCTGAGCCAAGTAGATAATGACAAAAACATGGGTCAAGAAAAAGAGCAAACTAATGTTAAACAAAGTGGTAAAGGATATAACAATGAAAAAAAAAAGCCTTACGCTACTTAACTGCATTCCTAATTTGCAGAAGTTAGTACAAAGTGCCGGGGTATTTGCTAGTAACAACAATCAAACAAACGATACACATACCTTGTAACAGTCTTTGGGGCAGAAGAACATGGTTATAATCAACATCACCCTGTATGACGATGGCATCGTTGCCAAATGGCAGGTAACCAGAAAAAACCTTGCAAGATCTTACAAGGTCTTGCATGACTTCTCAGAAATTCCTTGCAAGTATCTTGCAAGAATATTCCTGCAAGATTCTTGTCAGAATGTTCTTATAAGAATTAGATGACAAATACTGATTAAGATATGCATGAATATTCTTGCAAGGTTCTTTGAAGGATTCTTACAAGAATCTTTAAAGATCTTACGTGCATTTTAAGTCGGATATTAGCAAGAAATTGTTAGAGTATTCTTGCATGATTCTTACAAGAATCTTTAAAGATCTTACGTGTATTTAAAGTCAGATATTAGTAAGAAATCGTAAGTGTATTCTTGCATGATTCATACAAGATTCTTACAAGAATCTTTAAAGATCTTACGTGCATTTTAAGTTGGATTTTAGTAAGAAATCGTAAGAGTAATCTTGCATGATTCTTACAAGATTCGTGCAAGAATCTTTAAAGATCTTATGTGCATTTTAAGTCGGATATTAGCAAGAAATCGTAAGTGTATTCTTGCATGATTCTTACGAGATTCTTACAAGAATCTTTAAAGATCTTGCGTGCATTTTAAGTCGGATATTAGCAAGAAATCGTAAGTGTATTCTTGCATGATTCTTACAAGAATCTTTAAAGATCTTACGTGTATTTTAAGTCTGATATTAGCAGGAAATCGTAAGTGTATTCTTGCATGATTCTTACAAGATTCATACAAGAATCTTTAAAGATCTTACGTGCATTTTAAGTCGGATATTAGTAAGAAATCGTAAGTGTATTCTTGCATGATTCATACAAGATTCTTACAAGAATCTTTAAAGATCTTACGTGCATTTTAAGTTGGATTTTAGTAAGAAATCGTAAGAGTAATCTTGCATGATTCTTACAAGATTCGTGCAAGAATCTTTAAAGATCTTACGTGCATTTTAAGTCGGATATTAGCAAGAAATCGTAAGTGTATTCTTGCATGATTCTTACGAGATTCTTACAAGAATCTTTAAAGATTTTGCGTGCATTTTAAGTCTGATATTAGCAGGAAATCGTAAGTGTATTCTTGCATGATTCTTACAAGATTCATACAAGAATCTTTAAAGATCTTACGTGCATTTTAAGTTGGATATTAGTAAGAAATCGTAAGAGTAATCTTGCATGATTCTTACAAGATGCTTGCAAGAATCTTTAAAGATCTTACGTGCATTTTAAGTCGGATATTAGCAAGAAATCGTAAGTGTATTCTTGCATGATTCTTACAAGATTCTTACAAGAATCTTTAAAGATCTTACGTGCTGTTAAGATCTGTTCACACCTGGATGACATGTGTAGTGCACTTGCATTGGAATAAAAGATTTTTCAGTTTTAGTTGTTGTTTTTTAAAGATGTCTAAGTATAGCAGCAGTTCATCCAGTGATTACTCTGAGGATGAAGAAGTGATGTGTGTAAAGAAGAGGATCACCAAGGCACCAGCTAAGCTCAATGATTTTGTGCGAGTGAAGGAAAGTGCACAGAAGAGTAAGTTGTTTGTAACTTAT
>WLWI01006047.1_pt1 | contig 10017 bp, 8 predicted proteins | sample 6701501 | NCBI WGS metagenome assembly WLWI01 (sample SAMN12718690, study PRJNA515312) | sponge metagenome | isolation source: marine sponge | host: Mycale hentscheli | place: New Zealand: South Island, Marlborough, Capsize Point | collected 2014-11-01
TATGGCCAGCTGGGGTCTGTTGTTATACGCGACATTTCTAATAAACCACTTCGATCTGTTTGGTCTACGTCAAGCATGGTTTGCACTGCTCGACAAGCCATTGCCCGAGCTGAGCTTTGTAACACCAGCTCTCTACCGCCTGGTACGTCATCCGATCTATGTAGGCTGGTTAGGCATATTCTGGTTCACACCTACAATGACTGTCACACACTTACTATTCGCTGCAGGGACATCTGCTTATATCTTTATTGGTATCAAGCTTGAAGAAAATGATCTTGAGAAGGCACACCCTGAGTATTCTCAATACAAGAGGAAGGTTCCAGCGTTGATTCCTTCTTTCACAAAGCGATTGAGCCGTACGCCAGCCAATCAACCAGCATAAGGAACTGGCCCCAGCCGAGCGCTGGGGCCAATACCCTGCCATCTATCTAAGCAATTTACGGGAGAAGAACATGCAAGCGAATGACGTCAAACAAGATACACCGCTTTTCTACCGAGCGGGTTATGCAGGAATCATATTCTTTACGGTAAAAGGATGTCTTTGGATCCTGCTACCCATCCTAGCTTCGAATTTCTTTTAGGATAAAAGGGGTCAAAATCAAAGTACTTTAATAATGAATGTGAAATGAGAGAACTGACCCCAGCGACGGGACAGTTATCTAGCTATCTTCGGTCAGCGATTAATTAAGTAAACTGCCCCGGAACCTCCCGCATACTTGTTTAGGGAGTGACAATTGTAAGGCCTGATCCCAGCTATGAAATGTTTCAGGTAGCCCTCATTTTTAGTCTAATAATTAATTAATGCGAGATTCGAAATCTGATCACTAATTTATCTATTAAAACAACTCTAAATTAGAGTACTATACGAACCATTAAAAGGAAGATAAAGATGTTGTGTAGAAAGCCCCAAAGAATTCCAAAATAATTGATGAGTAGAGTGAATGAGAGAGTTCACATCACTTCTTAATGCTGTAAAACCAAGAGAAAGAACTGACCAGTACCGTATTTTATCTGCACTCTATTGCCTTGGCGCAGATAACAAACCAATTACCGTAAAATCAGTTAATCAGCTTTTAAAGCTCCACTTAAGTGTGGCTGACCTCCCATCAAATGTAAGTGCAAGTCTTAAGCATTATTCTGCTTTGGTTTCGCCCGTTGATGCTGGTCCTCCGCGTTTATGGTTGCTAACCGATGCCGGAATTGTTCGATTACGTTCGATGAGCGGGCTTGCTCTAAAAAAGTCAAACGTAAGTAGCAATTTCGAGTATGACATTGGAGTAATTTGTGCTTTGGAGGATCCGGAATTCACGGCAGTAATTGAAGCTTTGGGAGGAAGGAGTTCTTGGAAAGAAATCGGTGATGTACGTTATTCACATTTATACAGGGAATCTTCTCTTCAATCTTCAGATGGAAAAACATTGAAGGTAGTTGGAACTACGTCCACTTCAATGGGATTAACAGCTGCTGCGATTGCAACCACCCAATTGATAAATCTCTTTAAACCGCGGATAGTAGTAATGGTTGGAATAGCGGCGGGTACAAAATCAGGAGGGAAACAATTTGGTGATATTCTTGTTACAGATCCAAGTGTAGATTACAATTCTGGGAAAGTTATATTAGAAGATGGAGTAAGAGATTTCCTTCCTGATCCATATCCAATAGGCTTAAATCCTAGATTAAGAAGCCTTCTACTCAGGTATCGGAGAGGTGATCCATTACTCGAAAAAATCCGTTTAGAGTGGCGAGGCTTATCTCCTAGTTCACGACTAGCCATATATCTGGGCCCTCTTGGAGCTGCGGACCAAGTTATCGACGACGAAACTAGGATTCTGGAAATTCAGAAAAATTGGCGTAAGCTTATTGGAATTGAAATGGAAACTTATGGCGTTTATCGTGCGTGTCATGAAGCTCCAGAACCAAAACCTAGATTTGTTTCGATGAAAGCCGTGTGTGATTTTGCAGCACAGAAAACAGATTCTTGGCAATCTTATGCTGCATATGTCGCAGCCAGTTTCGCCTTTGGTTTCTTGGAAGCACAGTGGTCAAGTTTATGGCCCCCTGATTCAGATAAAGAGGATATAAAATGAGTAAAAAAGACCAGTTTGATGACGATATAGAATTTAGCGCAATGCGACAGGTACATGACGCACTTGCTCCTCTTGACGCCGCAGCACGTAAGCGTGTTTTAATTTATGTAAGTCAACGACTTGATATTGCTGAGGTCGAAACCAACAGTCGAGAAAGAATAGATCATAGTCCAGAAGCCCTTGGTCAAATGGACTCGATTAGCAATAATTCCGACACTGGTGGAGACGAATTAGATGGAATTAGTCCAGTCGCTGTGAAATGGATACGTAGAAATGGGTGGGATATTGATTCAATATCAAAGGTTTATTCTCTTGGTATTGATGATATTGATCTGGTTGCTAATACAATACCCGGCAATAGTAAACGCGAACGCACTAAGAATGTTTTCAGACTGATAGCTATTTCAGGTTATTTAGAGTCTGGCGCGGCTCGTACTTCACACGAAAAACTTAAAGAAGCTTGTTTGCATTATGATGCCTTCGATGCACGTAATCACTCAACAAATCTTAAGTCCTTAGGTGGAGAAATATCGGGTACAAAAGAATCTGGATATACATTAACTGCTAAAGGAATAACTGCTGCAACAGAGCTGATCAAACAGATTGTTAACGCCGGAAAATAGTAGTGTGTTGTTGGACCTTACAATTGTAAATTCTGACACTATTGGCCGTATTAATAATTAGTTAGGCTTTTGTCAATCCAAGTTTTTCTTTTTGAGTAGCATTAAAGCCTTTAAGCAATTGGGTTTTCACCTTACTTTCAAAGCTATACCATAATGAAGTATCGACAGTACAGAGTAATAAGAGACTAAATATTAGTCCCCCTTGTTTATACTTTTTTAATACCAATTTACATACTTCTTTATCAAAATTGATATTTTCCAAACTTAGATGAGTTACCCATTCTCCCGGAGCCTGGCCGTGAACGATTCCAGAAATATCGCTATACCATTCGTTTAGATTTGCCAACAAACCAACAGCCTCTTGTTTACTCTCGAAATTTATAGTGTGCCTTTTGTGGTAATCGATAATATTCCTTTTACCTATATGGTAATCGGGGTCTCTAACTAATGTTCTTAGCTCCGCAGGATGGCTTCTATAGTAAGTATAATATAGCGCACATTCTACGATAGTGCGCATAGATCCAGCAGCTGGTTTGTAAAGACCCAATGATATTAATGTAGAAGAATAATGAGCTTGCGCTTGCGCTTCACGAATAAAAGATAATGCTAGGTTGCCTTTATCTGCATTTTCAAGTTGCTTCGACCATAGCGCTATTTGATAATTTACCTCAGCCGCTATGTCTGCAAAACTACTTTCACTTGAGAATTCATGAATATTGTTCAGCCAGTTGACAGCTGAGACTGCTGAAATTAGTTGTTTTCCCAAAGGCAAAGTAAATTCCTATAATAGTTCTCTTAGATATGGGTCTTTTCTCACATTCAAATAGTCGAATATTTGATCATGAATTCTTGTCGCTACTCCGTCCAACTCTGCAAAATTTAGGAGTTGAATAATATTCTCTCGTAGTGATTTATTCTGATTCGGTTTCCATTGCAGTCCCTTCGCATTTGCATACAATAATTTCAGTGCATTTTTTTTTGCAATTCCCTTTGCCTTAAATGCACGCAATAAATCGTCAGCCATATATTCAACATTCTCTGTTTCTTGATAATACAAGTGCTTTGGAGAGTTAATTTGAGCATTCGTAATATTAATAACATCAATAATGCAATCACTTAGTTTTAACGGCCAAGATGGATCGTTACGTATTATTTTTGCTATACCCATTATTTCCCTTGTAGTTAAGTTTGAGGTCAACAATGCTCCAACTATTAGCCTAATTGAGGCGTCTTTTTTTGATTTCATAATAATTCCAACTATAGATTTATAGTTTTAGCAAATTCTCGTGCAGTACCTAGAAGGTTCGAAAATGCTTCTGTACTGTACGGTTTTCCAGATGACCATACAAATCCTGTTCCCTCAGTCGGTTCCGAAAATGCTGAGTATTTAATTAATTTATGCGAAAGACATAATGGACCTAATTTTTCATCGGTAGTAATTTCTTTTACCACTTTTGGTGCAGGTCCACTTCTAGGCACTAGATTAAATAAAATGTGAGGTTCTAGTTTATGTTGCTCTGTTTTATTAGCATCAATAAATCGTATCATCAACGCAATCCCTCGAGCAGCGTATGCCTGAGGAGCGACAGGGATCAATACATGATCGGAATTTCTGAGTGATGTCCTAGTTAGTATTGACCCTGCTGGGTGACAATCTATCATAACAAGATCGTATTTAGGTTTACTCTTGTTTATAAACGCTTCAAATCGAGCTTCAATTGTTTCAACATCTCCAGTTGCGGTACCTAGAGCGATGTACATTAAATCCAACGTCGATACCACGAGATCTAGTTGCGCACCATTTTTTTTTGAAACTACAGCTTGCGCGATATCAGACACTTTAGGAGGAGTTGTATTATCTGGAGTTTGAATCTTGAAAGGGTTAAGAACAGTCCCTGGTTCTTGTAAAATTTGAAGGCATGTTTTGCTATCTTTCTCCAAATTAAAATATTGTCTCGACCTTAACATTGCTTGTGACATATTAAATTGTGGATCATAATCAATAAGCAAAACTCTTAATTGCTTCTTAATAGGACTTATTAATCCATATCTTGCCAATATTCCACCAATATGCATACATACGGTCGTTTTTCCAACACCGCCTTTCATATTCATTATTGTGACTACTTTCCCCATTACTCATGCTCCTACATTAAGTTGGGCTGCGGCCTCACATTTTACATGATTTTTAGCTGTAAAACCCACCATGATATTTAATTCGTATTGGAAAAGTTCAATATCATATTTCACATTAGCGACTAGATAAGAAATATTAGTAAAGTACTCATCAAGCTAATTCGTATATTTCGATTTAGCTTGAATAAAACCAGCAGGATTACTCTTTCTCGTTAACAAGTTATTAACCTGCCATTGTTGTTTATCATCTATCTCCTGTAAATACTGAATATCACTATTCAGTTGTTTTGCTATCGGCAGCCCATTTTTAAACAGAATACGATTAGTGTGCAGAGCTGGAATGCGATCACCGGCTATAATAATCCCGATGAGGTTCAATGGGTCGGTCGCAGAGATTACTGTTGCTGGAAGTACTTCTTTGTTGTTGCGTTGTTTTCTTAAGAGTCCAATGGCATCTGGTAGGGCGAATTGTTCGCCACCGAAACCATTGACGAAACGGCCACCGCGGATTTCGCCTCTTGCTTCCATGCGTCGATATACATATAGCAGTTCACGCCAGGGTGGCAGGTTTGTTTCTCTTTCCAGTACTTTCCTGAATACCACGCCATAGCGTTTTAATAAGGTGTGGGCGATGTGCTTCAATGATTCTTCGTCTGTTTTTATCCAGCCTTGTATTGAAGGTGTTTCGTTATCATCGTTTTTTGTGGTGATGATGGACCATCTTCCGGCGGTATCGACACTGCTGGCGGAGCTGACTCCGCGTCTTCTTCTGTGTTGCCTGCCGAATCCCGGTCGTTTATTGGTTGGGGTGATTAATGCGCGCAGGCCGGAGTAACTATCAGAAGTGACTAAGCCTACTGCCGCGAGTTCCGCCAGTGCTTCTTCGCAGTGTGTTCGTAGCATTTTTGTATGTGCGACAATATCAACGAAGAAGCTTGCGCCATGCTGTTGTAGCGCTTCGAGGATATTTTTTGCGTTTGACGAAAGATGTTCATTGTCGGTGTTGATTGTCTCTTGCATTGCTTGCCAATAGTGGACGTCCTGTCGATCGATTAATGCGATGGGTGTATTTCTTAAGAGGTTAGCCTTGTTGCTGCTGGTCTCATTGATCTGTTGTTTAAACAGGCGTGTCCATATTATGCGACCGCTACTGCATAGTTGATCAAGTGCTGTGCTTAGATAGCCCTTTATACGTGTTGGGAGTATGTCCTGTTCCCAGGCAGCGGCGGGGATGGGGAAACCCTGTAGTCGATCGATTGCGCTTAACAATGCTTCGCTACCTTGGGGGCGTACTTCTGACATGCCATGCCATGCCATTGAAACAGGAAGCGCATGTAGTCGGCTGCGCTGACTGCTTGAATCTCTTTGCGTAATGTTTTGATGGTGTAGCGATGCATGCGGGCGAGTAGGCCGCGTTCGCACCATTCAGTTTCGCCTTCCTGTTGTGTGTAATGACCTTGCATGGCGTAACCTTCATTTTCAAGGGCAAGCAAGGCGAGTTGGATTTCGCTTGCTGTGCATTCGAACAAACTTTCCAGTTCACTTTCTCTTATAGGGCCGAGGCCTTCGAGCCTTGCACGTACCAGTTCAATCAGGGCGAGGTCTTTGGTCCATTCCTTATTTGTGGCTGTGCCTGCTGCCTGTATCTTTGGTTGCAAGCTAGCGTCTGTGAAAATGATGTTTGTTAATGGCAGGCGTTCGGCGCAGACCCAGTGTGATTGTTTGCTCGTGCTTAGTTTAGTTGCACGATTGTCCTTAATAAGGGTTTGCATGAAACTTTGGTAATCCCTTTGTACTGGATTATCACCTCTTACTTCTTTGTCGCTCATGATGCCAAGCACCATTAGTGCATCATGCAATTCATCGGCGTTACTTATATTAGGCCAAGCCTCTTCGCAAACTTGCTTAATGGCATCCGGGTTGAGCTTGCTTAATTCTTTCGCATCGCTCGGGTCCATGAAGCGTCTGGCAACGACAGCTTGTGTGCGTCTTTCTTCTGCCGGTGCATCATCGAGGAAGGCATAGGGGCGGGCGGTTAAGATTTCCTGTGCCAGTGGTGAAGGACTACTAAGATCGCAACAGTGAATGGTAATGTCCTTGTCTTCGATGCGTTTCAATATTTTCTTCAGGCCTTCGATGTCCATCAGCTCTGTTAAACAATCTTCAATGGTTTGATCTACCAAAGGATGACCTGGGATTTCCCGTTCACCCTGGATGTTGTCCTGACAGGCGAGCTGATCGGGGAAGACAACGGCCATCAGGTCTTCAGCATCTGATCGCTGAAAAACCGGTGGGACTTTCTTACCGGCATTATTGCGTCTTACGGCGAGTGCGATGGTCGCATTCCAGCGCCAGTGTGTGGGGAACATGGGTGCGGCCAACATGGCCTGGGTGACGACTTCTTTGATCGAATTGGAATGTACAAAATGGGTCGCATCTTCGAGCGGGAAGCTATGGGTGGCACCGAGGGAGATAACGATGGAGTCTTCAAGGGCGGCAGCCTGCAATTCAAAATTGAATTGGCGACAAAAGCGTTTGCGCATGCCCAGGCCCCAGGCGCGATTCACTCTTGAACCAAAGGGCGAATGGATGACCAGGTGTTGATCACCGGCTTCATCGAAGAAACGTTCGAAGACAATGTTTTCCTGTGTCGGGATGCGTCCGAGTGCCGCTTGCGTTGCAGCTAGATAGTTGACTAACTGTACGGCAACTGGTGCATCCAGTTTTAATTCGTTGACTAACCATGTTTGTGCGGCATCCATACCTGAATTGAGTTTTTCATTCATGGTGTCACGCAGGCGTGAGACGGCATGGCTCAGTGCATCGGAACGACCAGGTGCTTCACCAAACCAGAAGGGGATATTGGGTGGTTAGCCCTGAGCATCCTGTACCCGTACCTTGCCCTGTTCGACTCTAAGGATGCGATAGGAGGTATTGCCTAACTGAAAGATATCACCGGGCAGGGATTCAAAGGCAAAATCTTCATTTAAGGTGCCAACAAAATGTCCTTCCGGCTCCATCACTACATCGTAATCAAACTGATCGGGTATGGCACCGCCATTAGTGACGGCAGTGAGCTTCGCGCCCTTCCTGGCTTTGACCTGTTTGTTGACGGCGTCGTAATGGACAAAGCGGCTCTTACGACCACGACGCGTTGAGAAACCTTCTGCGAGCATGGTGATGACATCGTTGAAGTTGTCTCGTTTTAATTCGCGAAAAGGATAAGCCTTGCGAATGTGATCGTAGAGCTCATCTTCGGGCCAATCCTGGCAGGCGACTTCGGCAATGATCTGTTGTGACAGCACATCCAGGTGTCCGCTCGGTACCTGCAACTGATCAAGTTCATCGCGGCGTACTGCATCGAGGATTGCCGTGCATTCTAATAGGTCGTCTCTTGTTAAAGGAAAGAGTCGGGCCTTGGGAATGGCGTCCACCTGGTGACCGGCTCGACCAGCACGTTGCAAAAAGGCAGAAATCGATTTTGGTGAGCCTAACTGGCAAACCAAATCAATGTCGCCGATGTCGATGCCGAGTTCTAACGAGGCTGTTGCGACTAATGCTTTTAACTCGCCGCGTTTTAATCGTTGCTCGGCGTTGAGACGATGTTCTCTTGCGAGACTGCCGTGGTGAGCGGTGACATGCTCTTCACCAATACGTTCGGCAAGAAAACGGGCAGCGCGCTCTGCCAGTCTTCTTGTATTAACGAAGATTAAGGTGGTGTTGTGTTCTTCTATTAATTTCTCAAGACGTTCATAGAGCTCCTGCCAGACTTCGCCGGACATGACAGCTTCAAGTGGCGAGCCGGGAATTTCAATGGCGAGATCTCTTTTACGCACGTGACCACTGTCGATGATGTTGCAATGCTCATCGCGATTACCGATCAGAAATCGTGCAACTTCTTCGATGGGTTCCTGGGTCGCAGATAATCCTATCTTTGTGATGGCGTTTGGACTGAGCGCCTGCAAGCGTTCCAGCGATAGTGACAGATGCGTGCCGCGTTTGTTGGCGGCCATGGCGTGGATTTCATCAATGATGACGGTACGTACTGTCTTTAACATCTCACGACCGGAATCACTGGTGAGTAATATGAATAATGACTCCGGCGTCGTAACTAATATATGTGGCGGTGTCTTACGCATCTTTGTGCGTTCACTCTGCGGGGTATCTCCGGTACGTACGGCGGCGCGGATATCTACTGCTGGAAGTTGTTGTTCGAGTAAGTTATCGGCGATGCCTTGCAAGGGTTCTTGCAGGTTTTTTTGAATATCGTTTGATAGTGCTTTTAGTGGTGAGACGTATAGTACATAGCACTCATCAGCCAGTCCGTGCTGAAGACCTTCTAAGACCAGGTCATCTATTGCTGAAAGAAAAGCTGCCAGGGTTTTACCACTGCCGGTGGGAGCGGCGATAAGTGTGTGAGTACCTTCCTTTATTGCTGGCCATGCTTGTGCCTGCGCGGGTGTCGCTGCCTTGAAAGCTGTATCGAACCAGGTGCTGACGGCGGGGTGGAAGAGGGAAGAGGTCATGGACTTATGATATTACAATTAGTGACCGCTTTCAGCGGTGCTTTTATAGACTGGATACTGGCATTCGCCAGTATGACGGGGTGTGTGAATGACGTATACGCCAATTTTATGGGGTGTGGGAATGATGGATGTGAAGAGTAGTGACTTCTGCGCATTTTAAAATTCCCTACAATCTTCTTTGGGCCTATAGTAGGGCGCAGGCACATATTGAGAAAAAATCACCATGTCGAGGATAATGATCACCGGTACAAGTAAAGGTATGGGTTACGACGCTACCCTGTCTTTTGCACGCGCAGGTCACGAAGTGATTGCGACCATGCGCAAGCCAGATGCATCGGATCTGGCAGAGGTCGCGGCGAAAGAGTCGCTGCCAGTGAAAATTTACGGCATGGATGTGGATGACAATGAATCTATTATTAATGTGCTCGATAAGGCAGGTCAGCCAGATGTGCTAATTAATAACGCCGGCATCCTGAGTTTTGACACTATAGAAGATGAGCCCCAGGAACGCTTCGAGGCGGTGATGAACACTAACTACTTTGGTGTGGTGCGTTGCTGCAAAGCGGTTATTCCCCATATGCGGGAGAATAAGGCGGGCTGCATTATTAATATTGGTTCGGTTGCCGGTAATATTGCTACCAGCCC
>WLWI01006048.1_pt1 | contig 10016 bp, 7 predicted proteins | sample 6701501 | NCBI WGS metagenome assembly WLWI01 (sample SAMN12718690, study PRJNA515312) | sponge metagenome | isolation source: marine sponge | host: Mycale hentscheli | place: New Zealand: South Island, Marlborough, Capsize Point | collected 2014-11-01
GCATCTTTTGTGTCACCTTCTTTGTAACTTTGATCTAGCCTATATTGAACCTTAGCAAACATATCAGCATCATTTTGCTCTAGATAATCCAATAATGATTTTCCAGCTTCGGTGGAATTTTTATCACCAAAGTTTTTTTCCGCGTAAGCATGCAATACTTCGTGAGCAAAAACGCCTATTCTTCTGTTTTTTATAGATTGAGCTTTGTCTATTATAATGGTGCCGTTTAAAAATACACCCTCAAATTGATTATTTTTTAAAGCTTTCCTCATCTCTTTCATTTCAGCTGTGGTAGCACCGGCTGTCTTGTATGCTTCTAATATTTGTTTGTTCTTATTTGGGCCATCAAAACTTTTAAAATTAACATTAAGTCCAAAGTCTTCTGCAAATTTCTTAGCATTCGCTTCTCCCTTTTCTATTCTTTCTTTAAAAGAATTATCTATATAATCTTCTTGCGCTCTATTCTTTATTTGTTCATTAGTAGGTTCTTTGGCTCCTTCTTCTTCTAATTTTTTACGAGCATTATCAAAGCCATTTTGTTTAGCCGCCGCATCTTGATTTTGATAATTAGATTGTATTTCGGCAATGCTTTCATTTAGCATTATTTGATTATACATTTGATATCCGCTAGTGGAATCAAAGCTAATTTTATTTACATTTATTTTTTTCTGGTTATCAGCTATAGCAGATTCATTTGTTAAGATTTCTTGCTTTTCATTTTCAAGTTTATCAAATTCAGATCTTAATTGTGCCTCATACGCTTTTAATTGTGCTGGTTTTATATTAGGATTTTGAACAGCTAAAATTAATTGCTTATTAATACTTCGCATTTTTCTATTTATTTCTCCAACCTCCTGTAAGCTTTCCGCATCTAAATTATTAGCCGCTCCTTGTATTATTTGATTTTGTATATCAAAACCTTCGGCTTCTAATTTATCGACTTGATCCTGTATTTCTTTAGGTAACTTTATATTAAGATTTTTTAAATCACCCACATTTTGCAATTCATTAACCCCTGTAAGCTCTCTAAGTTTTTCAACAATGGCTATCATTTGTTTTCTTTCTTCCTTTGTTTGAAGTTCAGAAACTATACCAGCTTTAACGCCCTTATATGCGTTTATGGATTTCATGCTTCCACCCATTAGTGCTCCACCAGCAAAAGATTCTAAACCTCCTTCAAAGAAGTTTTTATCTTCACCTAATATATATATATCGCCAAAGTTTTGTACTAAAGATGTTGCAAATTCAGAAGAACCCTCTTGCAATACACCTTTACTAATTTGATTAGCAGCAAAATTAAACCCTTCTTTTATACTAAGAGGAGGCATACCCTGTATACCTTTTTTTAAACTTTTTAATATAGCTATAGTACCAACCCTTTCAAAGGCAACCTCAGCAATACCATGTAGTGCCGCATTACTTTGTACCCTCCAATTAGATACATTTAATAGCTTAGCGTCTTTATCCATCTCGCCTTCTATCATTGCTAATTCCAATGGATCTAAATTTGAGTTGTCTTCTAAAAATTTTTTATTCTTAACAAGTCTTTCGGCAGCTATTGATTGACGTTTTGCCATGTCTGATGTTGATCCTCCATACCCTGATAAAAAGAACAACGGCAAAGCCGCAGGACCTGTTGTGGCCATAGCCAAAGAGGGGATCATTTGCATACTAGAACCCGCTACCCATCTTCCAGCGTCACTTAAACTTCTTATTTTGTCAACTTCTATATTGTCTTGAAAACTTGCTGATTCTAAATCTAGCTCTCTAGATAAATCAACAAGACCGGTTGCTTCATTTAGCATAGCCGCATTAACTGAACTAGGTAGTGCAAAATAAACTGGATTATTTGCCATTTGAGCTAGAGTAGCTAATCCATAGGTAACCGTTGCTCCAGTAGATTTAAAAGCGGTTGATAATTGTTCTAGCCTGCTATAATTTTTATTAAAATCTGCAATAGCTATCGGAACGTAATTTGCTCTTTTTCCTATATCTTCCTTTACTATTTTATTCTGTATATCTTGTAGTCTTTCTGTTTCAAATATTAAATCATTACTTGCATTAAAGGCTATATCGTATGTTTCTATAGAAGGATTTTGCTCATAATCATCAAGCGCTAATTCAAAGTCTTTTTGTGCTTCAGTATATATTTTATTGCTTTTACTCCAATTATTTATTTGCTCGGCATCATATTGAGCAAGAGCCTGCATATCTAGTCTAGTTTCATCATCACTATCATTAGCCCATTCGCTAGATCTGTTTTTAATATACTTATTTTTTCTTTCAGTATCCCAAAATATTTTTTCATCGCTAGTTATTTTGTTTAATGGATTTCCTTTTTTCCATTGCTCATATTCTGAAAATTCTTTTTCATTATTAAAATCTTCAATAGTAGCGGGGGTTTCTTCTATGCCTGAAACCTGAGGCCCATCTGCTGTTCTTTTATATATATTTTTTTTCTCACCTCGCTGTATTCTTTCAAATTTTTCTAATTTTTCATTAGTCATTTGCGAAGTGATGGATTCATCGTCTAATTCATTAGGAGTAATATAAGGTATATAGTCTTCCTCATATGTTTTTTTATTTCTTTCTTTTGCTTTATTAACAAAATTAATATCTCCCTTTTCTTTTATATAATTATTTATGGTATTAGCCGCGGCTTGTAATTCTTCGTCTGATTTATCTTCACCAATTCTTACGGCTCTAAATAAATCTCCTATGCTATTTTCTAAATAATCCATAACTGGGTTAACACTAGAAAACTCTTCCTGTCTTTCTGCTTCATTTGAGAAAGTTAAGGCATCGCCTATTAAAGATTCTTCCGCTTGTATACCTAGTCTAGATAATTTTTTATTTAAAGCAATTTTAGCTGCTTCCTCAGACATTCTTAAATCATCTATAGTAACTAAGTACTGATCAATTGTTGGAGCTGAAACCGAAGAACCACTTTCCAAATCTAAGCCCCCATTGGATGCTTGATTTTTTTCTGGAGTCGCAGACGCATCCGTCTCCGCAACCCCGTTTCCCTTTACTTTTAATCCAGCAAAATCTAAATAAGTTTGTAGATCTGTAAACTCAACAGCTGCCATATCTTTGGCTACCTGCTCTTTTGTTAAAATGTTGCCATTTTCATCTGTATAGTCCGGCATAATATTATATTATATTGTTTTTATTTCTATATTAAACATTTTTTTTGCAAGCTCAGGCGTTAATGGTTCAGGCCTGCCATTTGTAAACAAAAAGAATTTGCCATCGCTTGTTTTATTAATTTTATATCTTTGCGATGTAGTTGTTGCTCTTTCTTTAGGAGATCTAACTATGTAATTAAACTATTTTAATCCCTGTAAATCGGAATCTGCATAAGCTTGTATAATAGAAGAATTTTCTTTATTGTTTGCAATTTGAGTAGCGCTTAGATTAAACCCCGACGTTTCTTCATCTAACTCTTCTTGCTTTTTATCATACGCAGCTTTGCCAGTATTATAAGCGTCTTGTCTAGTTTTAAGTAATCTTTGTCTGACTAAATCTCTAGCTTTTGATAAATCTATAACACCGTTATCTAAATCATTACCAATATCTGACATGGGTGCTTCAGCGTTAAAATCATATATAATAGATCTTAATGTATTTTCATTTTGTAAAGCATCATTTAGTTGCTGGCTATAAGAATCTTGGCTATATGGATTATCAGTATTACCTCTTAGCCCTGAATTATACGCATTTTCAGAAGTTGTATTTAAACTATTTAAGAACTTAGTATCTTTTAAAAATGGCTCTTCCATGTTATTGTAAGCTATTTCTTGACCATCTACATCAAAAGCAATATTGCCTCCTGGTTGTATTTTAAAAGGCGCATTATATCTTTCATCACTTCTTCCATCACCGTCTTTATCTAAAAATCCATATATAGTTGCTGCCTCTTTAGTTTTTGATGGTTGATTACCATCCGAATATAATCCTTCTTGCATTGCAGTAGCATATTCAATTTTACTTTTCTTATATGCTTTAAGTTGAGCGGCTAAATTTGTAAAGCTATTGTTAACATTTTGCATTTGATCAACGTATAGCATGTAATCTGGATCCGTTGTATCATCAAACGCAGCGGCATTTTTAGCGGCTTCTGCATATATTGATCTTTGACCAAGCAAAAAACTTCTCATAGTTGCTGTTTCTTCTGGTGTAAAGCTAGTGAAGTCCATGTCGGTCTTCATGTTCCTCATGTAATTATTAACCTTAGCTTGCACGGCTTTATTTTCATCTACTCTAGCAGGTGTCTGTCTGCTAAAACTTCCTGAGTCAACAAATCCTTGCTTAACTGCTCCAGCAACATCTAAAAATTTCTTACTTGTTAAAGCAGCACCCTGTATTAATGCATTATTTGCCATATTGTTTTAATTATTTTTTCTTACCTTAACCTTAGTAGAATTAACTTCTGGCCTGCCTATGTTAGGTTTTACTGGCATTGAGTTTTCTATTGGTTTAACCACTCTTGGTTTCGTATAGTTAGGTTTTATAGAGCTAGGCCTATTAAAACTAGGTCTTTGGTTTATACGTGGATTTGGGTATACATTATAGTTCCATCTCCAATTTTGTCTATACTGATATCTAAACGCATTACGATCTATTAATTCCTCTATTCTTCTATCTAGCACCCTAAACTTAAAATCTCTAACAGGCACAGCAAGAGTATCACCCGCTTCTGTTATGGTTAGTATGCTTTTAATTTTATAGTTTGAAAAATTATATTTACTCCCACAAGATGTAAGCATCAATGTTAATACTATGATTATTATTTTTTTCATAATTAAATTTTATTATATTATTATCCCAATAAATTACCAATAAAACTTCCTTCTCCTTTTTGGTCTGCTATGCCTGGTAAGCTTGGTACAACAGAACCAGCAATACCCGCTACTCCTCCAATTATAGAGCTAGTCGCTGCATCTCTGGCTTTATTCGCTGCGCCTAATCTTTGTTGAGACATACCTAACATAGTTTCTGTTTTATCTTTTTCAGCAGCTCTAGAATCGTAAGCGCCTTGAAGCTCTTGTCTTTGTAATTGTGCAGCCATTTGTCTTTCGGCCATTTGATTTGAAGCTTCTTGTTGTCCAATACTTGCGGATGCAGATTGCGCATTTGCAGTTTGTTGTTGAGCAAGTGATTGTGCTAGTGCAGCTATGCCAGATCCACCAGCAGCCCCAGACAGCTTATCCATAGTATTAGCCATGCCAGCTTGTTGTTGTTGATTGATAAAATCTGCTTGCTGTGTATTAACAGTTAGGTCTTCCATAGTATTCTCTTGGTTAACTGCTAAATTAGATGTATCTAAGCCTTCCATTCTCTGCTTGTTTCTATCAAATTCTTTCTGAGCTTCTCTCTGTTCTCGTTTTCTTTTACCGCTTCCTATGATCCCTCCGGCTATCCCCGCGAGACCTTGTACGGCACCTAACATTGGTATCATATGTATTGAATTGTTTTATAAGTTATTATTACGTATTATTTGCTACTTTCAAATATTTCAGAACCAACTAAAAACAATTCTGCATAATCTAATGAATCATTTTTTAATTGCATTTCAGCATAGTAGCCCTTTAATCCGCTTGTATTTACATCAGCCGTTTTGCTAAACAGTATAAAACTATTAGTTGTTGGCCTTGTTTGAGTACTTAATATATTACAAATTATTGAATTTGCATTAGGTATAGATGTTATTATACCTATCAGTATTATATCCTTACCATTTATATCATTAGTATAATATGCGGTGTCTCCAACTTGAACTGAAACGTTTAGTGGTTGTAAAAATGTTAATGTTATAGAGTCTAATACTGGCATAAGTTTATTTATTAAGGTGTGTTGCAGCTAGAGCATTGACTATAAGGTCCGTTGCCGCTGTTACCCGCTTCGTCAATTTTTGCATTAGCGGGTGTTGATGATGCAGCCATTATTTCCGCACAATTTATAGCTCCGCCTGCTGATTGCTTAACCCAAACAACATCCCCTACTGAATAAGTATATTGTAGCACTATCAATTGGTTTCCGTCGTATCCGCTTGTAGTATCTAAATAATAGTTCTGTACTTGACCACACACTTGTGCTCTCCAAGACCCCGAACAAGTCGGGCAATTTTGGCTAAGCTCTAGCGTGCCTCCAGATGCTGTTGTTAATTGTCTATAAGTTGCCATATTAAATTAAATTAAGGTGTTGTGCATGTTCCTGCGTCGCTACTGTAGTATCCTGCTGCTGCTATAGTTGTTAAAGCCGCATCAGAATAAAGTAATGTTGCTGTAGCGAAAGTAGCACCTGCCGCTACATATACTGTAGCTGTAGTAGATGTACCACAACACACTGTATTTGCTGTAGTAGCATAACACAAGATTAATTGAGTTGAGCAAGTTGGGCATGTCTGTGACGTGCCTAATGTTCCTCCTGTTTGTTGTCTGTAATTTGCCATGTTTATTTATTGTTTATAAAATCCATCAGCCGCTGGATTACCCGAAGCGTCTAATACTGCTGTTGCTGTTAAAAATGTTTGACCACTTGCTACAAAATAGTTGCCAGATACTCCAACACAACACGCTCCGTTAGCTGTAGAAGCAAAGTTTAAAGTAACTGGAACTAATGTTCCTTGAACAAAGTTATCTAGATTTAAATTACTAACTAAATTTTGAGTTCCGGTAATTTGCATATTTACATTTAATACCGCCGTTAATTTAGAAGGTGTTAGGGTGTTGTCTATAGTTAGAGTTTGAGTTTGCACCACCTGATTATATGGTACAGGATATTGCCCAGCTATAGCAGGTGCTAAACCTTGGTTACTCCAATCCCCAACCTCTGGCTGGACAGCTAGAACAAAATTACCGGTAGAGGTTGCTGTTACTGTATACTGTTCAGGTAGATTTTGCGTTTGTAATGGAACATTTGTTTTTGAATCAACTGGCCCTACAGTTATAGCAGTATCAGTGCTTGTAAATCCAAAAGCAAGGGTTGTGTCAGTAAATTGATAAGTTATAAAAGTAGAGGGTTGTCCACTACTGGTGTTAAAAGACGCGGATAAATTCCCAGTTAAAACAAAAGTATAAGTTGTTTCTACTGATTTAGGCGGAAATATAACATTTACTGTAGCTTGACCTGTTGAATCTATAGTTCCTGACGTGTTAACTATATTAATTCCCCCTGGGTTCGCTGTGCAAGTTAAAGCCCAGTTAGCCCCTGTTATTCCGTTAATTATAAAATTTCTAGTTATACCTCCTATAGGAACAGGGCTTTGATTAAAAGAATAAGAATTTATTTCAACAGGTGGGCTGTATATATCTATAGCATTAGCCGTTAAGCAAAATTCATCACCTGTAACATTGTTAACCGGAAAAGTATATTTTACAGTAAAAACAATACTGATTAATTGATTATCACTATTGTAGGTTTTTGAATTAGTAATCGTATAGTTTTTTATATTACCTATGCTTAGTGCCAAAACAGGTTCCACATCAAAATAATATCCCGTACTAGCAATAACACTTTGTGTTAATACTGTAGCGGTCGTATTAAATTCACCACTGCCGCTATAATTAGAAGGCAATTCACCAGGTTTAGGAAATGATATATTAGAAGTGCCACACGCTTTTATTGTACCAGCCAAAGTAACTGGTGTTTGTTCAGCATATCCAGCAGCACAAATGTCTATTAATACATCATTAGCAGGCATTACACTTGGTGAAATATAATTAACAACACAATTTATATTTGCTCCGTCTTGCGAAAAAGTAACACTACTCACGTAGCTTGGCAAAGGCACAGTTGCTGAAAAATTAGCAGCAGTTATAGTATAACCTGGGTCCGGAGTTAGCAATAACACCACGGAAGGATTGTCCTGAGTCCAATCAACGCCAGTTGTTTCTGGAAAACTTACTATAGTTACTGAAAAGTTATTTATATTTATTGATGCCATGCTTATAGTATTTCTCCTGTTAATACATTTATAGTTACCGCACTATTATTTGGTTGTCTTTGTGAATATATTTCTACACCTGATTTAAACACTTGTAAATAAACCCCATCACCGTGTGTATTTAATCCACCACCTGCATTAAATGTGTCTGCTATTAATCCAAAAGAAACAATTTCAGGATTTGGTCCTGTTGTATTAGCAACTATATTATTAGCAGTTGTTTGATCTATAGTTATTAAATTATATCTGTCTTTAATACTGAATGAATCTGTGCTTAATATGTATTTTTGATAAGGTGCAGATGAGCGTAATTCTGTGCTTGTAACTCCTTGAGCTACTGCCGAAGGAATTGTCGCTGCTCCTTGAACATCACCCGTTGGACTATCAGCAAACCCATTCGCATCTAAAGTATATGTGTCATATAATCCTGTAACACCTAAATTATTACCTACATATGCCCTTGCGATATCTGTAGTATTACCAACTATTCTGTATGTACCTCTATTACAAGCATGACCAGCTGAAACAGTATTTGCCATCGCGGTTACTTGACCTGTTACTGGGTCTGTATAACTTCTAGCAATCTGAGATCCTCTTGTTGTAACTAAAAATTCTAAGTCTAATAAAGCCGCTTCAATCGTGTTTCCAGTTACTTGTTGAGTACCTGTATTACCGTCAGGGTCAACTACAGTCATTGTAAAGTCAATAGCCCCGGCTCCTCCTGAAACTGTACTTGAAGGTATATACCAATTTCCAGTACCATCATTCAATGGAGCAGGTTGATTCATCCAAGATGGCATATTAGCTTGTGGTAAAGCTATAAATAATTGTGATGGTGTATGATCAGGATCGTCAATCCCTATTGGATTATACGTCCAAACATCTCCATCAACTAAACCAGTTAAAGCAGGGTGATTAGTTGTAAAGTAAGGATTTTCTGCTACTGGCAATATACTTAAAGAAATAGTTGCTGGTGCGCTACAAACGCCTGCACAACAAACTTCAACTGTAAATGATCCAGCATCACCATAAAAGTTTAAACTAGGATTAAATGTAAAAGTTCCGTTGCTTTGCAATACTAAAACACCACTGTTTGTAGCATTGTTTATTAAATTAAAGGTTACCCCAGAAGCGCATGTATTTGTTTGAGCTATTTGGAATGTGCCTAACGTGTCTTCGACACCTGTAAATGATTGGTCATTAAGCAAAGGCGGAATTGTAGATGTAAAGCAAGTGTCATCTAATGATGTAGTTACTGTAAATTCAGTAGGCGTTACATCTCCAGTTATAGAATTAGCTCTTCCAATACCTTGAACATTGAACTCTTCAGAGTTTACATTGTTATCGCAATTAGTATTAAAAAACGTATCTAAACCTTTTATATAATTAAAATACTTACCTTCTTTGTCTACAAATTCTTTAACTTGCCCTTCTTGTAGGTCTGTAATAATAGAATTAGTATACCAACCTTTTGTTGAAGAAAAATCATTAGGTGTTAATTGTTGAGCTTGAACTTGAGCTAATGAATAAGTTTTTTGACTTGGTAGTACTTTGTAAATATATTCTTTAGAATCTGTACCGCTGTAATTTAAAGTTTTAAAACCTTTTACAGAACTAGGATTTTCATTAAATACCACATTAAATGAACTTTCATAATATGCTCCTAAATTTGTGTCATTAGGTCCAACATTATAAAAAGTATTATGTAGTGTGTTTATATTATGTTCCCATAATCTACCATCTTTAAAAGTGTAATATTTATTATTTAAGTAAACACCAGCTTCCGGAATATATGTTTTTCTAGATGTCCAACCATTAACATCTTCTTTAAAAGATAAAGTTGTGGAGGTTGTAGGATATTCATTAATAAATTGATCACATAGAGGATCTTTATTTGTTCTGTCAAATTGACCTGCTCCTAATGTTTGTTGCCAATATGGAGTTAAAGAAGAAAGCGTAATATTATAATTTCTTCTTTCAGCATCCCAAGTTCCAATAATTCTATTGTTTAAAGTTAGATTATCAGAAAAGAAAGAGTGCATACCGTAATCGGATACTTCTGTAATGC
>WLWI01006051.1_pt1 | contig 10015 bp, 9 predicted proteins | sample 6701501 | NCBI WGS metagenome assembly WLWI01 (sample SAMN12718690, study PRJNA515312) | sponge metagenome | isolation source: marine sponge | host: Mycale hentscheli | place: New Zealand: South Island, Marlborough, Capsize Point | collected 2014-11-01
TTCTCGCTTTGGGTGCGAGAGGTCCCGGGTTCGACTCCCGGACTGGCCCATTTTTTTTTTTCCCATTTTTTTCCCTCCATTTTTTTCCCTTTTTTTTTTTTTTTATTTCCCCCCCCCCCCCCCCCCCCTTTTTTTCCCCCCCTTTTTTTTTTCTTTTTTTTATTATTATTTTTTTTTCTTCCCCTCCCCCCCCCCCCCCCCCCCCCCCCCCCCCCTCAAATGTATATGTTTAGTATGAAATTCCTTTGAATAGAACAGTTACTAAATATTGGGCAAAACCTCTGCAATGTACAGTCAATTCGTTGTACTGGTAGCAGTAGTGAGAGTCTAATGGAGCAGTTCTAAATGGGTGGAATGTGCTATAGGGTATGGCAAGCTCATCTCGTTTTTGTTTGTTGTCATGTTCAGTTGGACACGAATGATATGATAAGACAATTAGAGATGGGAGATTTATATGTGAGTATCAAGATAAGAATGTTGAATTTTGAGTGATCATTATTATTATTATTATTATTATTATTATTATTAGTTCAAGGTAAAACTCGAGCACCTTTTGTTTGTGTTTGTAAACATGAGCTTGTGTGTATGTTTGTGTGTGTGGTGCAGCTGGTGCCCATGTGGGTGGCACCTAATGTGCTGACGTTTATAGGCTGGCTACTGATCATGGTCAACTTCTGGTTGCTGGCCTACTACGACTGGGACTACAATACCAGCACCAGTGACCACATCGTCAACCGCCCTCCCATTCCTGCGGCCATCTGGATATTCTGTGGCATTTCTCACTTCCTCTCGTACTGCCTGGATGGACTGGACGGCAAACAGGCACGCAGGACTGGCAGCAGCAGTCCACTGGGTGAGATGGAATGCTTGACCCTTTGGGCTGACAACCATAAAATTATATAGTAGCACAGCCCTAGTTAACTGTGGGGTTTCTGAGAAGCTCTTAACCCTTTCAACGCCGACTTTCTTTGGCATTAAATTCGAATTTAAATTTTAAGTTTCTACTGCAAAGAACCGTAAACGAACCTGCTAGGCATTCAAAGTAGCTAACTATAGCCTTATGACAAGCAAAAAAGGCTTCCAAAAGCCTGGTTTTGAAGAGACTCCCAAGAGCAAGACTAGTCAATCCCGCGATGTCTGGTAGGAAAACAGTATTCATATTCTTCCGAAATGCTGTGGGACTCTCTTCCGAAATGCTGTGGAACTCTCTATAGGGTTCATACTTTCTATTCTGATGTTTGAAGTTCGTAGCCAAGAAAAAAAACCCTGGGTACTCGGCGCCCTGTAAATTCTCAGTCAAAAAGTTCTCAATCTCCATTTTCTGACAATTTAATAAAATAAGTAACCTGCCTGTAAAGGTTTAATTGTTTGTTTGTTTTTTAAAGGAAGTGCAACACCTCCTCTACATATACAAAAAAGAAATTACATAATAGCACTAAATAGATTTTTTTTTCCATCGGAGAACGTAGACCTGTACCCACCCTTACATTAAATAGTGTGTCACCATAGTGACGACAATATACATTAGCAAATAACTAAGAGTAATGCAGGTTGGCCTACAGTTGTATATTTAATTCTACTCAATCCGCTCTGTCTTGTGGGCTATGAGCACTGCTCACAGTCATTACTAAACCTAATTATAGGAAAAAATGTTGGGAGAAAAAAGGTAATTGTGTGCTTCTGTAGTAGATTGCATTCCAAGCATTAGTGTGAGTGGCTCCAAGTGTGTTGCTCTTGTCCACTCTGAGCTGTACGACTATACACCGTACCTGATTTACACTCTATGATGTGTGTGTGTGTGTGTGTGTGTGTGTGTGGTAACTTGCTTGACATACCAATACCAAGTGCAGTATAGTGAGAATTGTCACTAATATCACCCAAAAAAAAAAGTGTTGATCTTCAGTGTGTAGCGTATGGTTATTGGGATAGCGATTATTTCTGATAGAGATTATTTAATGTGTGAGTAGGTGTGTAAGTGTGTGTATACAGTTAGCTGCGTTCTCTATCACTAATTAGCAACATACTTTTTTCCAAACTAAACAGAAAGGGAGGCAATCAGGCCGGCAAAGTGAGTATTGCAATTCTTGCATGTGTGCTAAAGGTTTCATACCATAATGGCATCAAATGAACACATTTAAAATATTCTGCTTGACTTTTTTTTTTAGTAACATAAAGTATTTCCAGAAACTGGGGAAATATATATATATATTATATATGAGTTTTAATTTTTTGTTTCACGTGTAGGTGAGCTGTTTGACCATGGCTGTGATAGTTGGGGGGCAATATTGCTGCCCTTGTGTCTGATTTCAGCCATTGGTAGAGGCTCCCAGTGGGGTGGCAGTACTCACGACGCCCTGGCACCGTGCTTGTCCACTCTGGCCGGCTTCTACTACTGCCACTGGGAGAAGTACATCACTGGATGCCTCTACCTGCCCTGGATCTATGACGTCATGCAGATTGTGAGTTCTGAGAGGGTGGGTGGGGCATGTGGCAAAATTGGGGTTGGGGAGTAATGCCAAAGTTGTTGTTCCCAATTTAGTGTGTTTAATCTATCACTTGAATTAGTTGGTATTCATACCTATCACTGAACTTCTGTCTCAGTATGATTACCACACCCTTTCCGTCTCTCCTCTGTCATTTTCCTTTTGTTGTCTAGGGGTGTGGTCTAGCCTATTTGGCAACGGGTGTGTATGGAGTGGAGTTATGGCACTTCTATGTCTTTCCTGGCTGGAATGTGGGGTATGTGGTAAAGTGGATCCTCATCCTCGGGTTCTTTGGCTCACTACCGACTGGAGCTTGGAATTTGTACGAGTTTTACACCAAAACCGACAGGTATACTAAAGTTATTGAGTAGGCAGTTTGAGAGCATAATATATATAATTAAGTGTAATATACATGTAATTTATAATTATATAAGCACTGCACACCACAATAATCTATCGTGAATTGGATTTTAAGAATTAGGGTGTACAGCATAAAAAAATATTGTTTTTGTTGTTTGTTGTTGTTGTTGTTGTTGTTTCCAATTATATCGTAAGCTGTATTGTGGTTAGTACTATCGTAGAAAACGTATACATATTGTTAACTATTGATACTCTTACTACTAAAGTCATTGTACATTTGCTGCAGAACTATTTTTACTTGGGTTTCATCAAACCTTATTAGCAGTAAACGCCGATTCAAAATAATTATAGAGATGCATAATTACTATGTTTTTCAACGTAACAATTATTCTTTTTTTTTCTCTCTCTCTCTCTCTTTTGTAGTAATGTTATAATTCATGACAAAAAGACCTTTCAAACTCTTAATGTCTTTATCAGTTTGAAAACAGAGGTTGAAATGTCTTTGTTATGAATTACTACAAAACAGATTTTAACAATAAATATATTTTGTCCTGATTGTGTTGTTTGTTTTTATTTATTTTAACAGCAATTCAGCAGAGGAGCAGCAAGGCCAGCAGTCTGCCAGTACTTCCCATGGCCGCAGGCTCGGGCTTCTGCCCGCTCTGAGCCCGTGGGTGCCATTTATTATTTTTACCGTTCTTTACGTTGTATGGGTGAAAATGTCTCCAAATGACATTCTGGAGAGAGAGCCAAGGATACTTCTGTTTTCAATGGGTGTCCTCTTCTCCAACATCGCAGTAAGTCTAGCTGTGTAATCAAGTCATGCACATGAGATTGCCACCATTGCTAAACACTTGGCTATCTCTGGGAAGTACTACTCTGTGTGTGTGTGTGTATGTGTGTGTGTGTGTGTGTGTGTGTGTGTGTGTGTGTGGCTGTGTGGCTGTGTGGTGTAGTGGTTGTGTCCTTGGCTCAGGGCCTGAGGTCCCAGAGTTTAAGCCACTCTGGCAATTTTCCATCTAGTTTTCCATCTGCCTCCCACCAGCCCCACCAGTCCACCCAGCTGTGATTGGGGACCTGGCATTTGCTGTGGTGCAAATTCAAGGCCTTTTCTCATGAAACAGGAATGGTCCAGGTGGGATTTCGGGTTCCCACACCACTTGCTGTGAGGAAAGGCCTGTTCTCCTGTGAATTCCTAGCCTGGCTCCAGGAGCTTAGCTTGTATGGCTCACAGTGCCTGCTTAGTGCACGAGCATCCTGGCTCTGCCAAGTGTGCGTGACCTCTTGCTGTCGTATAGCGACAGCAAGAGAATTTGTGTGTGTGTGTGTACAGGTGATTATTTTTATACAGCTTGTGCCACTATTATACCGCTGTTCCAATATAAATATACTAATAATAGCAAATTTTGTCGTTGTAACAGCCAATATTGTTAATTAAAACTTAACCCAACGTTTCAACTTCTTGCCAAAGTCATCTTCTATTATTATAATTATTTCAGCCGAGAATGACTATATTATCATAAATATACTAGTACATAATTTTATAAATTTTCTGTTGTGCCCAACTTAGTTCTTTATTCTTATAATTATAGAGATACATGTTGACTGTGTTATTCAACATAACTATCTATAGTTTGTGATTCATTGCTCCCGCATGTTATGTTATCTTGCAGTGTCGGCTAATCATTTCTCAAATGTCGGGTATGCCAGCAGAGTTGTTCAACCTTTTACTGATTCCTCTGGCTGTGGCAGTAGGCATCGTCCTCCTCTTGCCTCGCTACGAGCTGATGACCCTTTACATCTACTCTGCCATTGTTCTTGTGGCTCACCTTCACTATGCCATCTGTATCGTTGAAGAACTCTGTGAACATTTCCGCATATATGCATTCTCCCTGGAGAAACGTGATCCTGACTCGTGACTCTTGTTTAGCCAATGAAACTTCTCTTCATATCGTTTTTACTATTGCATCTCCAATTATCTCCATGATATTTATGCGATTTTTAGAAATAAAAATTTCAATAGGAATTTTTTTTTCAGTGAGTGATTTTGGAAACTGTGACACTCTCCTGTGTTACCTTCTGGTGGTTTGGAGTGTTGTGGTAACTGCCATAGCTAGCTATCTGGTTACTAAATGGCAACTGTTTATTTCACTGAGCTACATTGTAGAAGTTGGTAGTGTATCTGGGCCCCTCCATGTATAAAAACCTGGGTTTGATATGGAAATTTTCACTGGGGGGAGGGGGGGAGGGGGTATATGCTTTGAGATGTGTTGAGATGTGTGTACATGTGCAGCAATTTATAAATAAATTAAGGAAACTTGTCTCAGTTTAACTTAGTCCTATTATAGAATTAGAGTTTCTCTATCTATCCCTTCACGCAGCTCTCCTCTGTATCAAACACTGAAAACTGTGAAATCTAATGCCTGAATTTCTTCAAATTATATATCAAATGCTGTAAAGCTGGATGTTTTTCTGTGGATTCTGCTGGACTAGAGAGTGGATACACACATGAGTTCCACCGTTCAAAGATGTAAACATTTACATGCAACAGCTGCGTTTGGTAATGGTCGTTAAAGAAAAATTGAGCGGTGGCGGGAAATTGCAGGGAAGACGACGAAATCTGGAATTTTATTTACTATTTAGTTCTTTCTGTTTGACTTTGTGAAACTTCTTGATTGAAATGTCAGATCAGTTACTAGTTCAAGACGTGATCTCAGAGTTTGAATTATTTGGTTTGTCTCTAAAAGAAGGGACTCCAATACTGGACAAACGTAAGCGATTGCGATAGAATTAACAATTATGAAGAAGAGTAGCTATTTTTTTTTTGTGTGACTCCTTGCAGTACTAGATATTGGTCAGCTGTTCGGACTAGATGCTGACTCATTGTTGAACGAGTGGATGGCGTTCTCTAGCCAGAACAACAGCTGTCAGCTAGGTCCAGAGAGTCTTGACATATGGGAGGGGCATCTTCAGACCAACAGAGGGAAAGGCAAAGAGAACAGTCAGATGGTGGATTCATCTGTAAGGCCAACCTTCTCTGAGAAACATCTAGATGAACTGTGAGTGAAATGCGCTGCGTTTCTGCAGTAGTGGCCATTACATGTTAGATATGCCATTGGAGTATTAGAAATTTAATGGCAGAGTTTATTATATATTGGCCCACTAGGTGCATTTTTTGTTGTAGCTCGTCATTCTGTATATTCTGTCATAATGAAGTGAATTTAGAATAAATTAGTATACCTTGTCTTGCCTTCTTGTTTCCCTAGCCGTCATTTGATTTGTTGCTAGTTTGTTCTCGCTGTTTGGGTTTACCCAATCAAACGCTAGTAACATTATTAACATTATTATTATTTCCATTATTATTAGTTGTTGTAATTTTTGGTAAAGGTGTATAAATTTTTACTAGCTCAGACTTCCTGTCTGAGCACATGATTTTTGTTAGATCAATTTTTCAGTTTATTTTTTATATTATTTTTTTTGTCATATTTTTTCAGTTGTTTTTTTTTTTGTCACGGTTAAAAAGTTGAACTGTAAAGAGCTAGCTTAGCTAGTTGTGGTGAGCAATCAACTACTTGGCTGCCCACTGCTGCCTTTGAGGCTGGTCCTTCATTTTTTCTTATCACCCCTGCTTGTGGCTTTGCAACCCACAAACACTCGTTGTAGACTTACACAACCCCCACCCCTTTCTCTATTATAGTATGAGTTTGTATTCATATTGTTGTTGTTGTTGTTATTGTGTTTGTTAATTTTTATTCTCAGATTTCCTGTCGACAATGTGTCAGAAGACCACAGAGACGACATCCTGAGTGGGTACGGGACTCCCAAACAAAGAAGCCAACATGTAAATAGACTCACGGTCAAAGCGACAGTACCAGGTGTCTCACTGCTGCATAGTGCACCTTCTGACATTATTGTAGTGTTCACTGATATGTCCCTTGTAGAGTATACATACACTAAAAACTGTAAGATCTCATTTTTAACATGTCTAAATTTAGCAGTCATAATTATTGGTGTGCTTTATCCCAAGTATTATATTTATGTAATTGTTTAATTATTGTCCTATTGGGACCTTTTCCATATTGTTATAGTCCGTAAATAGGAAGCGTGCCAGTGTGACCACACCTGTGACTCCTCCCACTCAGCGCACTCCAACCCAGAACATGATGTCCACTCCCAACAACGTCGGCAGTCCTGGAGATAACAGGTGAGGACAGAACGACGAGGCATACCAGCTAGACCAGTTCTTTGTGTGAGAGCAGTTGGCCTTTCTTGCGTGGTTTTCCTCAAGCTACAAATTGATATCTAAATTGAGTGTTTGGCTATTTCAATCCTAAGCTAGTAAAAGAGTGAAAAAAAATTAATTGCACTACTACAGATGCCACTCCCCTCCTATTCTGTCATACCATAAAAAAATAACATGGCTTTTGCTGTCAGTGTAGTGGTCCCTCGTAATGCTCTCTGTGTTGTTGTTGTACACTTTTGTTTGTGTTTACTAGCTTGTTGACCAAAACTCCTTCGCTTACATACCAGCAGAGGAAGACGGCAGGCCACGTTGTAGCCAGAGTTAATGACGGCTTACTACCAGCTAAATGGGCGGGATTAAAGAGGGGAGTTCAGGTGAAACATTACAATGAGATCACAGCATTGACCACACCTTACCAACATATGTTTCAGAAGGTCTCTGAGAAAGCTCTCGGTAAGTTAGTAGCCCGGTGTTTGCAATTATTATCACTAGATTCGAAGTATACTATATAGGACTGAATTAGTGTAAGGTTGTGAAATAGATCAATTTCTTGTTAAAACTTAAGCATTGCAATAATATACTTAAAATTAGTTGGTGGGTGAGTTCATCCATATTGACTGTAGCAACCTGTGGTGCTATGAAGTAATTCAGCAAGTGAAGCTGACAGACAAGTTTTCTTGATGGTGTAGCTATGCTATGTATAGCCCTACGTTTATGTCTAGCATTTTTACTGTTGTGTTGTATGCAATGTTAAATATGTAGTAATGAAATTAACAATTTCTCTTTTTGCAACTCTATTCTAAGGGAGGAATTAAGTGTGTAGTGGTAGTAGTAGTAGCAGCAATAGTAGTAGTAGTAGAAGTAGTAGTAGTAGTAGTAGAAGCAGTATCAGTAGTAGTAGTAGTCGTAGTAGCAGCATCAGTAGTAGTAGTAATAGAAGCAGTAGTAGTAGCAGTAGTAGTAATAGTAGTAGTAGTAGCATCAGTAGTAGTAGTAGTAGTAGAAGCAGTATCAGTAGTAGAAGCAGCAGCAGTAGTAGAAACAGTAGTAGTTGTAGTAGTAATAGTAGTAGTAGCAGTAGTAGTAGTAGTAGCAGCAGTAGTAGCAGCAGCAGCAGCAGCAGTAGTAGTAGTAGTAGCAGCAGTAGTAGTAGTAGCAGCAGTAGTAGTAGTAGTAGTAGCAGTAGTAGTAGTAGTAGTAGTAGTAGCAGTAGTAGTAGTGGAAGTAAATTTAGTTTTCAAGTTCTTGACAAACTCAACATCGCACTGAAGTTGGATTTAAACCCTTCACCTAACATATTTAAAGTCAGCTTGTTTCCTCTCTCTGTGCAGTCCTTTTGGAGCGAATAGAGAAGATGAGTGTGGCCATATGTGATCACCACAACTTGCCCAGCCCACTATCTGTGTCACAGCCATCTCTTGTAAGCAGACAGCTCTAATTTATGTCTTTGTCAGTCATCTCTTCTGTCTTTCGTATGGTTTGTGTAGGAGCCAGCCATCTTCACTGGACAGGTTGTGTGTGAAGGGGAGGGACAGTTGAATGCGAAGTCCTGCCTCCTGCAAGGCCCCTCCCACTCTCGCTGGAATAAAGGGGCTCGCGTGCGGATGGAAATACCTGATAATGTGACGTGTTCCCTGTTTCCTGGACAGGTAAAGGTGTTGAAGACAGTTGTGCACGTGTGTGGAGTTTATTTGTACACATCTCACCTTCAAACTGATTACATTAAATTAAAGACATGTATCATAAACCTCGTCTAATTCTCACCTTTGAGCTCAAAGGAGCGAACTATTACAATATTCAAACTACAGCAACAACACTACATCATTCTCTTTTTTTTTTTTTTTTTTTTTTTTTTTTTTTTTTTTTTTTTTTTTAGATTAGACTGGAGAAAGTTCGGTTGAGTTAGTCTGCAGCTATTGCTGATCTAGTTTTGCTATCTTTTGTTTAGGTTATTGCTGTGGAAGGTATCAATAACTACAATGGAAAAATGGTGGCCTCTAGGATATTGGATGAGGTAAGTCTGATAAAGATTATTTTTTGGATTACTGTATAGAAGGAATGAGACACCTTCACAGTAAAAAAGTATATAATAAATTGAGCCTTAGTGTTTTTAGTTTCTGAGCATGCTTAAAAGAAGTGCGTATTTAGCAGTTGTGTCAAGATTGCAGTAGTAGTAGTAGTATGACCTGATTGTTCAATGACTTAACCTGTTACAGCAATAAAACTAAAATAAATTGCAGGTGTTAAGTTACAGTGACATGCATCAATGCCTGTCGTGGTGCTGGCTTGGTGGACTGCCTCTTGCTTCCATTGCTCTGTCATATTAACCCATTGCGCTTGTGTTTGTTAATGTGTTAGGGAGTAGTTCCTCCAGTGCCGATCAGAAAACCTGGACCAATGCAGTGTAAGTTGGTGGTTATTATAACTTGCGATAAAGCCATAGCCCATGGGGTATGGATTTGCTTGAATCTTTCATGGTGTGTAATTGGTAAGGTGTCACAAAATGGGTACATAGTTAGTAAAGTGTGCGAGCTGTAGCAAAATGTTATTATGTGGTAAAGTGTCGTCACCGTAGCACATTCATCGCAACAGGTTGCATCTGGTAGGGTGTCATCACTGTAGCATGCTTCTGGTAGATAGTCAATAGTCTTATGGGCATAACCTTCCCATTCTTGTCCCATGAGCCTGGTTCTGGAAGAATGCATGGTGCTACCCGACATATTAGGCATTAGAAGAAAGTAAAATATGGAATGTATTAGTAGTGTGCTAACAGAAAAGAAACAATACAGGACATTTTACATGCATACACTCAAACCTCTCTTATCCGGACAGTCTGGGACCAAGGGGTGTCCGTAACTAAGAAATGTCCGTAACTCAGAAATACTTAATTTATTCGGTGATGAACCGTGTATACAATTAATTATTTGAT
>WLWI01006056.1_pt1 | contig 10013 bp, 8 predicted proteins | sample 6701501 | NCBI WGS metagenome assembly WLWI01 (sample SAMN12718690, study PRJNA515312) | sponge metagenome | isolation source: marine sponge | host: Mycale hentscheli | place: New Zealand: South Island, Marlborough, Capsize Point | collected 2014-11-01
TTACCAGCAGAGGAGGACTTTAACGATACGTTCTGTTGCTGTGCACGCTTGCAGTATTTTCTGATATCCTTACCAATGGCATGAGTATATATCCTGTCAATAGCTAAGTCAGGCACCTCTGAGAAGCGTTAATAGGAATTTTCAAGCAGCTGCATTGGAAGATGTGGTCACTGTCCATTAAAGCCTTCAAATCAGTTCTTAAGCTAGACAGTGTGCACTTGATAATTTTTTTTCCAGGAATTAGTTTCCATTTAGTACACCTAAAGTGATGTGTATTGAACAAATAACAATGGGACAGTAGTTAAAAATGGGGAAAATGTTGTAGGCAAAAAAAATAGACAATGTTAGGCATTGAAATAAGATTAACTTGGTATTGTTGCTGTGCTGTAGTAAAATCTGGGCACTCCTTAGGCAAAATACATCAAAGTTGACATTACAAATGAATATAATAATTAATAATTTCCCCCCCTTCAAGTCAAAGCCACGCCCATTTCCCCCCCCCCCCCTTGGGAAAAACTCTGAAATAAACCCTGTATATATATATTTCCCTTCTGTTTAGACTACAGTAGTGACTGTAATTAGTTTGCCAATAGTTATACAAATTGGAATCCATTCTAATATTTTCTGACTGTTCCAGGTGAAATGAAGTGGTCTCAGCTACCTAATGAGAGCCTACCGAGTCGTTATGAGCATGCCTCGTTCATGAGTGGATGTAAAGGTGTCAGCGACCAGCAGGAGCTGTGTGTGTTTGCTGGAGCTAAACTAGATGGCCCAGTGAATGACATGTGGAAGTACAACTTTGGTAAGGGGTCTTCAGTTTCATGAATCTTGATGTTGCGAATGAAACAAAAGTAGGTTGTTGTTGTTTTTTTCGTTTGGAGTATTTGATGATGCATGTAGTATAAGTGAGTTGTGTATATTTCATTTGGGTAATGTATTGGCAGTGCGTATGACAAAAATAATTCCCCAACGCCAAATCAATGTCCCTCCATCTAAACGCTTCTCCTACTCTGCACCACATTTTATTTATTAGGTGTAATGTTATGTCTTGAAATGAATGATTGACAACTAAATATTGGGTCCTATGTAGCCTGGGGTCCCGCCCATAGCCATATCCCCTCATCCTATTAATTTCACTCCACCCGCCCCAGGCCCTTTCACAGTGAGTGAGGCTGTTATCCCTGGATTACATGCTATTTTCTCCTCTTTAATAGACCTTCCACTCCTCCCCTTGACGGTAAAGGGAGGAGGTGTGAGCCACGCTCTGCTTGGTACTTTACCCAATCGCTTATCCCTTGCCCTTAGCGTACGTCATTAACCTCGGTTTTCGCCTTAACCGCCATTTACAATTGAGTGCTCGAGTTTTGCTGCCCAAAATTGTCCATTTGTGATGATGTATCTTGGAACTCTAATCGCCTATAATTCATAAGTACTAATGAGACTATTTTGATCTTTTAGTCAGATGGATTTATAAATTGTAGCATTCTCAATGTATGTAGCCCCGCCCTAACACTGATGCTTGCCCCTCCCTCCTCCCAGAGAAAATTACTGTATTTAACGATGCCATACGCTCTTACCCGTACATTGATGAAAAGAAGTGGGGAAGTGAATGAAGTATGTATCTGTCCATCTTAGTTGTAATTGCTGCTGGCATATTCATAGCTGTACTGTCAATACTCGATCTTGCATGGACAAATATTTTTATGCTTAAGAATTTTAATAGTAAATTTCAAGGTTGCACACCATTAATTATAACCAGACCTTAATAACACTTTTAAGGTGTGACTATGAAATAATGCTAGTTTAACTCCACTACATACTGATAATAAAAGGTGTATTAAATCAGCATGTAATTTTGTACAACGAAATGGGAAGAAGACTTTTTTTTTTAAGAAGACGAATTCAATTGTTTTAATTCTTTAGATTAAACTGCCTGAGATAATTAATCTTCTTAGTTTCACTGAGTAGTTTTATAATCTCACGAGCACATGCATGTTCCATTTACATACTGTGACTGATATACATGGAGGGACAGTCACGTTACTTTGTTACGTATGTATTTTGTTAAATACAAAATTTAACGTTTTCATGAGATAAAGAGAATGTATGGTAAAGAATTGTTTGAATAGAGGTGGAATAATGGAATACTTTTTAACAATTCTCGAGTAATATGTAGTTGTTGTTTATTTTGTGGTTGTATTGTTTCATTTTTGTTGTTGTTGTTTTTTACCACTTTTTTAGATTCCGCACTCTGGAAACAAGTAGAGCAAAAAGGGCACATTCCTATTCCTCGGACATTCCATACTAGTTCCAGTGTGTTCCATTCCAGTTCCAGTTCATCACCCAGTGTGGTGGTATTCAGTGGAGGAAACATGAGTACGGACCCTATTGGAGACCAGAGTGTGTACTTCTTTGATAGTGGTGAGTTTTAACAGGAGGCGGAGTAGTGGGTGTACACTCTATCTAGGGATTACTGATGATTTTTTTTAAAGTTTCTGTAGGATCTGTTCAAGTGAAGTCTAGCTTTCTTCTAAAGAGCCAAATAGTCTATCTTACATACTTACTGAGTTAAAAAACAAAGTCAGTTGAGGTGTGCAAAACACACTTGATATTTAACACACCAAAATAAAGGAGTGCATAACACACTCGGTATCATAAATATGTGTGCTAGACACACTTTATGTTATGGTGTGCTGAGGGGTAACCAGACAATACCCAAATTAGTTTAAATTTATTCAAATTTTGTGTGCTGGTATTCATATTGGATACGACTTTAGTTTTTGTGAGGTATCTTGCCCTTTCTCCCCCTCTCCCCTTCCTCGAACACATTTTAGCAGCCTCCACTGAAAACAGTTTAGCCTCCTGAACTCCTGCTAGCAGTTTTTCTTCACCTTTCAAGTGCCAATAATGTTAAATTGTTTCTGTATCATTGAGACAGTATTTTTGTCATGTGAATAAAATTTTTCAATTAAAATAGAAATAGTGGGCTGTACACTCAAAAAATTATCACAAGAAATATGTAAATTTTAATGAAAAAAGTTTAGCCTTGAGGTGCTCTTTAAAGTCCCATTATTTCATTTCAAAGTGTTGGTTTCATTGTTTAGCTCTATTTTAAAACAATAGCGATAAAGAAGCATGCTGTCCCTTCACCGATCTCTTGGTGATAGTGAGTGTTACTGGTGAAAAGTCTTATGTTTATACACAGATAAAATAATTCCAGTATGTACGGACAGAGTTGTGTAACAATTTGAGCACGTACGAGCCGCAAAATCCACTACACTGACTCTGTATGACACCAAGGATGTTAATAGTTATTGATCTACGTAAACATATCAAGCAGTGGCTGCTCATATGACTTCTCTCTCTCTCTCTCTCTTTTTTTTTTTTTTTTTTTTTTTGCTCATGGTCAGCTTATATCATTAGTCATTCAGGATGCAGAAGTGTCAAAAAGGATATAGAATATCTATTCGCTTGGACTATAAAAGATTAGGTTGAGAGAATTGTACAAGGCTTGAAGAGAACTTTCTATAGGAAATCCGAAATCCGAAATTCTTGTTTGGATATTTCATTTTACAAAAAAAAAAAAAAACAACCCAAGAAAAGAATGCAACAGGTAACTATCTTTTTGGCACTACTAGCTGTCTCTCTGGCTGCATTTCATGAAGGTGTAGAAAAAAATAGAGTTGGTCTCATGCAGCGCTTAGGGAGACATCGCAGACAAGTGGACACCGCTGTTCCAGCCAAGTGTAACAAACTCCAGGAAGAGGCCAAGTGTGCTTCCACATTTGCCCAGACATACATTTATGCCATGAGTGTATGTGGAGCATGAGGAGCCCGACAAATTATGGCGACTGAGTTCCGGTGTCGGAGAAACGAGTACGGGCAATACTGTGGAGGTGCTATCACTGAAGCAGATTATGATATGATATCTCAACAATTATGCACCTCTACCTCTAGTTGTTCTACAAAATGTAGAACAGCTCTGGAAAATGTCAAAGACCAAGCTGGGTGCTGCGTGACTTTATTTTTTTCTGAACTGCTTGAGAGATGCAACATTGAAGTGCCTCATCCGTGTTGGCCCACGAGTCTCCGTATCCCCGATGACATCACTCAAGATTCTTTGTGCGATACGGAAGTCGAGTTCAAGAGTAAAGTGCAGCGTATTTCGTGCACATACAGGCAGCCAATAACTTATGCTCTCAGAAACGAGTTTGGATGCCGTAAAGCAGCACAAATCTATGACACTAGGTGCACCAGACGGGATGGTTACTTCTGCTTTGAGATTTTGGATGCTTTTGAGGCTTCGTCCATGGCACGGAATTCCCTTCTCTTAGCCTCTGAGAATTGTAGATTGGGTTCCAGTTGTACTTCTCAATGCAACGACTCTCTTCTTGCAGTAAAAGAAGATGTCGGGTGTTGCCTTCGCTCCGTTGATGTCAGTCAAGACCTGTACTCTTTTGATCGTAATGATTTCCTAAACTCTACTCTTTGGGAGCAGTGTGGTGTAGAAAGGCCTGGATCATGCTCTGCCAGTGGAGCTGTGCCGCAATCCCTCATCAGCAAGTTGGCTGTGGTCTTAGCTATTGTGATGGCTCTTGCTGCTTTTATTTAGAAGAACTGCTTTTGTGTCAGTGTGTTTTACTTAGTTGGTGTTTAGGTGTGTGTGTGTGTGTGTGTGTGTGTGTGTGTGTGTGTGTCTGGATTCATTTTATTACATTTTGTAGCAAGTTCTAAACTTTTCTTAGTTTTGTTTATTGTTGTATAAAATTAGATATATGAGTTGTTTTTATTGAATTAACATGTCAGAATGGAATATTGGGTTAAGATATTTTTTTGATGCCACAGCAATAAGTATGTCTAGCGTTAGATTCAATTTTTTTCAAAGCTGCACTGAGTAGTTGCTATTTCATTGAACACCCCTTTTCCGAATAGAATATAAAATTAAAAACAATAAAAATGGCCAGGTTTCTTGTAAAGATACAGGAACTAGAAGGAGCACTAGTATGTTTTGTAAATTAATAGTGCTGGAGCTTATAATGAGATTAATTTGTTATAGCTAGAATTAATTATCTACAACTTATGTTTGTACTTCAAACTAAATTACTGAAAAATCACATCAGGGCTAGAGTATAATGTAAATTATATCTGGAGGTTCGTTGTTTGCTTATTTGAAAAGAGAAATACTTTTGGGAACAAAATCATTATATATTTTTTTTTCTTTTTTCATCAACCTCATTTTTTCAGTGGCATACTATATTTAGTTGTAACTTTCTAAGTTTGGAAGCATATAAACGAGTAAAGAATTTTTGTGCGAGTATATCGAGTCTTCACTGTCATAGCAACCACTGACTCAGCAGCTTTATGCCACTTAAAAAAAGAAAGATAATAATTGAATATAATACTAACTACAGATTTACTTGCTGCTGTGGGCATCAAAAGTATAACATACCCAATTTTCCATTCTTCCAAGTTATTCAGGAAAATTAAAATGAATTGGTACGAGTAATAGCACGGGGAACCTGCTATTCGGGGGATTAATAGTGTGAGTAATGCTATTTCAATTTATTTATGAGTGCTATTGATCCCTAATTGCACAGGTTACACGTGCTATCACTCGCTAGTAGTAGGCCAGCCTTATTTTATTTCATTTTATTTTTAATCATTTGCACTGTATCATTCACTCACTATCTCCGAATTTCAAGATTAGCTTCCTCTGGAACTTTGTTTTAAATTTATGGCTCTTCATAATCTGTTTAAAAAAAAAATTCTGTCTTGTACAGGTAGACTTCTACACTAAAGAATTACATTGTCTTCAACTAGAAACTACTGAAACTCCGACTAGATGATGATTCAAGTCCCTTTTGTTTGCCACTTTTTTATTTGGGCTTAGTTTTTGAGAAAACTAGAGAAAAGGCAGACACTATGTTGAGTGCTGCTATATGGCCACACCCTTTAATTAGTTTACCTGCATTTTGAATCACGTGCGCTCACATGAGCGTACAATATACTGCGCCCAGTTCATAGTTCCAGTGCAGATCTTTTCCTCATGGTGTATTTTACACAAGGACGTCTCCTCTGTTGCTGGAGGTGAGATTCCTTCAGCAACTGTAAGTATGTCTGCTCTTCACAAGAATGTGCAGCGTGCATATTAGCTTGTTGGGATAAATTTCTTTACAGTTTTTTTCAAATTAAAGAGACTTTAATCGTCACTTTAAGACTGAAGTTGTCCATACTAGACCAAAGCTAGCTAGCTAGCTAATGTTAAATTTTATATTCTTAAATAGAACATTGTTATAAGCTGAAAATTGAAGAACTTTTTATTCGACAGTGGTGACTTCGTTTGTAAATTATTGCATATTATTTTTAAACTACAATAACGCTGAGGGTTTGCACTCTTTTTTTATTTTTATTATTTTTTATTTTTTATTATTATTTTTTATTTTTTTAAATACCGCTTACTTTTTTTTATTCTTGTTGTTGTTGTTGTTGTTCAGGTAAGTCAGAATGGTCTAGTCCCAACACAACTGGTAATCCTCCAAGTCCCAGACAAGGTCACGTTACTGCGGTAGTAGGTAGCACGCTCTACATCCATGGAGGAATGGCTGGCCACACCTTCTTAGATGACTTGCACTGCTTGGATATTAGTGAGTGGCAGTGATACAGGCATTAAGGTAGCTGCTGTAAGTGGTACTATAGTATTGATGTCCCTTTACCCTATACACACTTTAGAGACACAAGACGCTGCTGTAAGTGGTTACTATAGTGTTGCAGACCCTTTACCCAATTCTGAAACTTGATGATTTGGTTGAAAAAATCAATTCTGCAGAAGCTATCATTACTCAGAGATAGAGATAAGAAAGTACTTTGTGGTGGTCAGCTAAAATTGGCTGCTAACGGGTATATACTTGTACTTTTAGAAATGAAAGTACTTAGCTTAGTAGTGTGAGCTCTACTTTGATGCACATGCATATTGTATACTTCACACTGATTGAAATTGGTCACACGTGCATGATTTTCTCATTATAGAATTTAACTTTCTAATGTACTACAAATATTAACTTTCAAAAATTAGATGTATAATTCTCTCTCTTTCAGCAAGCAGTCCTGGGTTCAATTCTTGGTGGCGACCGAATTTAATTTTTATCTCAGTATTGTTTAAAAAAGCCTGTGAAAGAGAGAGAATACATCTAATGAGTAAAAGAAGGCTGAGAAAGGATTGTGAAATTTCAAAAATTCTTGGGAGGGGTAGACTCCGGCAGGGGGATGGAGATCCTAGGACCACCCTGGTATTCGTTTCCCTGGTATTCGTTTCTTCCCGATTTACGCTGTATTCATCATTAAATATTTTATACTTCAGATACAATGGTATGGTCGGTGCCATCTGTTAGTGGCACGTGTCCTCCTGCTCTAGCTGCACATGGTTCTGCAGTGATTGGTACCAGTGTATACATGTTTGGTGGGTGGAGTCCAAGTGAGACTGGTCCAGTGGCACAAGACACACTCTATTGCCTCCGTACTGGTAAGGAGTCATCATGGCTACAAGGAAGTATCCAATATTGGAAGAAATCTCTACCATTGTGTCAATTGATCAGCAAACATTATTTGTAAATAGTCTATGCCTAGCCTTATTCCAGAATAACTTATCAAGGCTTAAAACCCAGGATCTCTCGAATTAGCACCTGTGCTCTAGCCTCTGAGATACTACAACCCACGACTTAATTTTTTCCCTTTAATACTGTTGTTAACATCACAGTAGTCCTGGATTCAATTTTCTGGTAACAACTTTTCTTTCAACCCTTTTGATAGAGTGTATACATATATATATATATATATATATAATTATATATATACATATATTTTAGTTCTTGTGAAGACTCAAAACCTATTTGTTGATGTGAGGCTAATTATGCCTCCTCTTCAGAAGACATGGTGTTATCAGTTGCCATCATAAAGGTGTTTTGACAGCACATAACTGGTGGTCTTTTGAGTACGAGACTACAACTAGCAGTACTGCTCATCAACATAAAAGTAAAGTGTAGAAAGCTTACAAATTGTGGGTTGTCATAGCTCAGAAACTGGAACACTTGTTGGCTCAATTCTCTGGCGACAAGTGAGATTTTTCACATTTATCTTTAGCTTGTCCTTCAACCTTTTTGAATGAGGAAATTTGATTTTTGTATCACACATTATTTAGCTGGCTTTTTTGTTGTATACTCTATAATTATTTATATCTGTTTTATCACAGATAAAGACAAATTACATTGGGATATTGTAGCATTTACTGGCCCGCCTCCTCCTGCACGATTTGATTTTGCTATGTGCACAATAGAGATCCCCACATGTCAGGTGACATCAGGGAACAGAGAGAATATCGTGCATGAAATATCAGAACCAGTAAAAGACGACGAAAATACTTCAGTCAAGGAAACTAGCGGTGAAGCAAAATATTCTTCTGAAGCTTGCGGTGATTCTGAAAGTGCATCATCTGTAAGACAAACTTCATTTAATTCTGTAACTGTCATAAATCCAAGTGGGAGGGACTTTGAAGGAGTGCCTGATGATTCATTGCAAAAATTTCGTGGTGACGAAGATCGTATTGAAAAACTGGAAGTCTCTTCAGGTAACATTTGCTGGACGGATGCATTGTATATATTTGGAGGACTAGACTCAGCAGGAGAAGTTTACAATGACTCTTTTATTCTGGTTCCATGACAATATGAACATTTTTATGGCTTTATTTTATCACTTAATGCTAAATGAATGATAGCTATAAATTTAATATTATCTTTTTTTGCCTATCAGTGGTGTGGTACAATGTAATAGTATGGTGGCATTTCTTTGAGAAATGTAGCTACCTGAAACCATTGATACATTTGTTCGAAATAGCTATGGGCAACTTTTTCAAGCTAGCTAAATAGTGTAGATGCTGGTTTAGAGATAGAGCTGTGATATGGGAAGACTAGACGCCACATATTAGCTTATTCAACCTTCCTGGCTTACAGCAAAAATAAATTTCTCATTACCACTAGCACTATTTTACCTTCTGTTATTGGGGGTCGGCTACGCCAGACACTATAGCACTTAGTCTGCTTCGCAAGACTATACAGCACTTTGATGCAATATAACTCATTAGCTACAATGTTCATTAATTATTTAATGAAGCACCAAAGGTGCGAACCCTCAACGCTAAGAACAAGCAATCCGTTAGCTATTTTTAATGAGGTATCAAAATAGCTCGACCAATGAAAATGGTAGTCTGGCGTAGCCGACCCTTTACCTCCCTGGTAAAGGGTCGGCGATGCCAGACTATACTCTCACCTGTATGCATTTTCAACGCGAAACTTCACTTCTTTCAACTCCGTTAACTTCCCCGGAGTAACACTTAGGAGCCTGAGCATACAGCTAAGTACACCCGCTGGCTGCAGAAATTATTTGCTCACGTGATTATGACGTGCCGCTAGGGGGCGTTGCCCTAAAAGCTGGTACCTACGTGGAGTTGAAAGCTTCGCTTTTTCTCAACGAACAGCCCGAAATTCAAAAAGGTCTTAAATCTTCGTCCTAAGTTCATGCCTAAATGAACTGTTAATTGTCAGTAATCTCGAAAATCAGAGCGTGACTACTACAGTCCCGCAGTTCTTATCAAAGAACTCATTTCATTGGTTAATCAAATCATGTGACCAATTATAGCGCCGCGCGAGGGCTAGAGGGCTAGAGGGTGACCAATCAGAAGAATTCTTTGATAAGATGAACTGCGGGATGGCTCCGTGACTAACAGACAGGACGACTAAACCCTCTCGCGCATGCGCGCTTAGGGTAAATTACATTAATCTTAATGATATGTACCGTTTCCGAAATTAAGGGTAAATTGTGGAGCAATTTTAGGAAGAATTCAGATTCAAAGTTCATTTTATTATTAAACAAAAACAAAAAGTATCACAAATTTAAGGGGGGGGGGGGGGGGGGGGGGAAGGAGGGGGGAGGGGGGGCTCAAATTTGTTTTTTTTTTATTGCTT
>WLWI01006060.1_pt1 | contig 10009 bp, 8 predicted proteins | sample 6701501 | NCBI WGS metagenome assembly WLWI01 (sample SAMN12718690, study PRJNA515312) | sponge metagenome | isolation source: marine sponge | host: Mycale hentscheli | place: New Zealand: South Island, Marlborough, Capsize Point | collected 2014-11-01
ATCATGTGATCGTATTGAAATTATTTCCTCACATTCATTCCCTTCCTCTCATTTCTCCCGTTTTCAACTCTTCCAGCAACATCGTTGACACTCTTCATTGCATGTATCAAGAGTTGCATTCATAAATGATAATCTTATTATTTCTTACAAGATAGTTTTGATGCTATTGACCACACACAAGCATGCATGTAAGGTAGATGTGGGTTGTTAAGCGCTTGCACTTTATTAAGTGCTGGTTTTTGTGGTACTTGTTTTTCTTCTCGGCTTGTAGCACTTTATGTACATACATGAGATGACTTGTAGTCATTTTCTATGATTGTTGTAGTCCCACTGCTGAGGTAACTATGTCATTAGCTGATAAAATAGAATTTTTTTAGCATTTTTGGAACACTGAAGAATTATGAGCATTTTAAGTGTGCTGAAGCATTTTCAGGTGAACTTTTAGATATTACACACAAAAGATAGATAATTTTATGGCAGATTAAATCATGACACATACGACTCGTGTATACTGCATGCTTTATCGGAGCCGTTGACGTGAATAATGTAGGAAGTAATGTAGGAAGTATTAAGTGTTGTTGTAAGTGTTAAGTGTTGTTTTAGTTCATTAAACACAAGATCCCCAGATATCTGAGGTGGATGAATTCATATACTGCAACTTACACAAGATAACGATATCTGAACTTTATAGAAATAGATCTTTTGGCTGTGGTATGATTAATAGCACCTGTGCGGCTAACAGCTTCTGTTCTTCCCTTATGAAATCCAAGAAGTGGGTTATTCCGGCAGAGCCCGACTCGTGTAAAGTGTGATCCCAGCGTAGAAATTTGGTAAAGGGTCTGGCTACACCAGACTGGTAAAGAGTGGGAGGTGCTAGACTAGATCAGCTGCTGGAGGCTTCAGAACTGTGGGTACAGGGCTATCTATCCAGCTGACTAGGATAGGAGTGGTGTGGTGGAAGAATCTGAATCATCACCTGCTGGGGTCTCTGAAGCTATACCCTTTTGTATAGTGAGATAATAATAATAACTATGTATTATGTTTATACAGTGTTTCACATTTTGAAGGTTTATATCTAATTTACTCCTCACCAGCGTACCAGTAGTTTCACTCATTACAGGGCATATGTAATAATTTTAAAATATTGGTTATTTATGCAATCAATTCTGGATATTATATTACAAAAAAATGGCGACTAAGAATGTCTCTCTCTGTTCAGTTTGTCTCCGAAGAGTAACTTTGACCAGTGCAGGTGTAGTAAGGGCTCACGGCCCTATTGGTAAGATGTGCTAATGGGCTGGAATACCCCGAGAACTAACAGCAAAGGTGGTTCTGTCTAGCGGCAGCAATGAAGCCAGACCATGCGGCCAGCCAGATTCACTACCGCAATCATCCCCCATCTGGAACGAGATGGTGACAGCCCGGTTACTGCCAACATTAGTCCGGTGGGAAATTGTACTTTTGATGCAATTATTGTGACAGAGTGGACAAAAACATGTTGAAGGTATGTACAGCAATATTAGAAGGGGTGTCATCCAGATATATATTCCTTTACAAAAATATGTCTTACAAGAAACTTTGGTCAATATAATCGGCATTACACGCGAATTTTTTATTTGCGCGCCAAATACAATTATTATAGCGAAAATAAAAAACGGCGATATTACAGGCAGCTAGACTATTTAATAGAACTAGCTACCCTGATAGCTAGCCAGGTGTAGCAAGTTTCAGAAAATTTATTTCAGTAGAATAAAACCATAATATTTCGGCTTGTGGAGCCTTCTAGTGGTTACTGAACTGAATGAGGGTGACTGAACGAGGAACTTTGTATAAACAGATGATACAGAACATGAGATCATTGTGTGGTGGGGCACAGCCCCTGGGAATGTTAGTTAGTGTCGGACAATTTCTGTGACAAGTGAGTTATACTTGGGAGGTGTGAAGGTGTAGTCATAATTTAATTAGTAGCAGTCATTCTGGAGGGGCCACTAATTAAATTACGACTACACCTTCACACCTCCCAAGTACAACTCACATGTCACAGAAATTGTCCAACACCAACTAACATTCCCAGGTGCTGTGCCCCACCACACAATGATCTCATGTTCTGTATCATTGGTTTATACGAAGTTCCTTGTTCAGTCACCCTCATTCAGTTCAGTAATCACTAGAAGGCTCCACAAGCCAAAATATTATGGTTTTATTCTACTGAAATAAATTCTCTGAAACTTGCTACACTTGGCTAGCTATCAGGGTAGCTAGTTCTATTAAATAATCTAGCTGCCTGTAATATCAGGTGACTCCTTAATCATTAACATTAAAGTATTAAACCACAATACATCATAATAAACAATTTATATTAAGCTCTTTTACATAATTAACTGTTAATAAAAATTTCACACTTTAAAAATTTTGTTTTAATTAAACAATTTTTTTGGCACCCCTTCTGATACTGTTATATATGCCAAACCGAACCTGCATACCAAGTTTCATGCTTTGGTCCACACTGTCACAATAATTTTTCTTATCTGCTGGACTACATCTAGGATCGTGAAAAGAATCCCCAGGCCAGCCAGGGAACAGTGCCGTTTAAAGTTGGGAGTCCATTTTGAGATATAGTGAGAATAATGAAGTGAGTTCTTGGTACAGGCTTTTTTGCTATGCCACCTGTTGTTTGAGACTGCCCAGCAAAAGAAACTCCTCTCATTCTCTGGCGAGTTTAATTCAGAAATAAGTGATGGAGGAAGCTTTACCCCATAGGCATTCTAGCCTCACCTCCTCCTCCATGAAGGGACAAAGTCCTGGTTATCCATTGGAATCATTGGCCTGTCAAGTGTCTAGGAAGATTGAAGCGGGTGATATTAAAGGAGCCATTCGGTTAGCAAGCACAAAGGATACTTTGGCAGTATTTAGTGACAATACTTTATCTGCCCTTCAATCCAAACACCCATCACCTCACCACCTCCTGCTTCTCTGCCAGATGGCTTAGTTAGACCAGCTAGTCTTGTGATCAAGGCAATAAAATCCTTCCCAAATGGCTCCGCTGGAGGTCCGGACAAGTTACTCCCACAGCAACTCAAAGACTTGCTGCCAAAAGACGAAATTAACGAGGATTCATCCTTCGTTACTCTACTGGCAGATTTCCGCTCTCTCATACTAGAAGGCCATACTCCTGAAGAAGTTCGTTCCTTTTTAATAAATATAATGGGGGGATCAGACCCATAGCCGTAAGATGTACCCTAAGATGTCTGGCTGCTAAAGTGGCAGGATATATGGTCATTGATGATATGGTTGCCCTTTTAGCCCCCCAACAGCTGGGATATGGAGTGAAAAGTGGAGCTGAGACAGCCGCGCATGCGGCTAGAATATTCTTAGTGAACATGGACTCAAAATGTGCATTAGTGAAGATGGACTTTAAACATGTATTTGCTACAGGCCGTGAGTGATTTAGCTCCTACCATCTATCCATTTGTACACTCACTATACTCATCCCCATCAGTATTACACTGGAGAGGCCAGTCTATCTCCTCAGCAGAAGGAATTCAACAAGGGGATCCCTTGGGTCCCCTACTATTCTGTCTGACAATACATCAGCACAGTTAACAGCTGAGATCTGAGTTCTGCATTTTGTATGTGAATGGCATATCTTTAGGCGGATCTTGTGCTGACATTTTACATGATCTTAGAGTGATACATGATGCAGAAGAGCTAGGACTTGTCTTAAATAATGGCAAATCAGAGATAATTACCAGCAACCATACTACCTTAGGATCCATTTTAACTTGTCTTCCAGGAGCAAGAGTTGTTCCCCCTTCCAGTGGTCCCCTTTGGGTGATGTCAACTCTATATCGACCGCCATAGTACAGAAAATTGAGTTTTTGGAGAGAGTGGGTGAGAGGTTGAAGTATCTGACATCTCATGACTCCCTTGTACTACTACTACGTAACTCACTGGCCAATATCTGCTTCGTAGCTACATCTCCTGTTTTCAGTCCTCCACTTCTCTGGTTCTACATATGGACAATGAGTGTCTTAGAATTGCTGTGGTTTTACGCATGGGTATTCCAATTTGTGGACTGCATCCTTGTCACCACTGTGGATCAGAGGTTGATGTAACAGGAAGACATGCTTTGAGCTGCAGAACTGGTGAAGGTAGACTTCACCACCACTCAGCCTTAAATGACATTATCCACAGAACACTTGTCTCTGCGCATGTGCCCTCCAGGCTGGAGCCTCCTGTTTTATTGAGGTCTGATGGCAAGAGACCAGATGGTGTTATCATAGTGCCATGGGAATTTGGAAGACTCCTAGTCTGGGATGCCACCTGCCCTGACATGTATGCTCCTTCTTACTCCAATCACGCTACAGTGGTGGCAGGCGAGGTGGCTTCTCAAGCAGAAGAATGGAAGTGCATGAAATATGCCTGTCTGTCAGTTATTCATTCCTTCACACCAGTGTAGAGGCCAGTGGAGTATTTGGCCCCAAGACCTGGAAACTATTAAAGGAGTTGGGCAGGAGAGTCAGGAGAGAAACTGGGGAGGAGAAGGCGTCTTCCTTCCTTTACCAAAAAATATCAGGGACTGTCCAATGCAGGAATGCCATTTTTATTTTAGGTGGGCACCCCAATTGACTAGAACTAGATTATTCATATTATTATTATTATTCATTCTTTTATTCTTTTTATTTTATTTTATTATCATTTTTGTCATTTTATTACCTTTTGCCTTGCCAGTTATAATTAACTATATTGGCTCATATTACATGAAAGCAGTGGGGTAAGGAAGCTGGTAGTCTTGTGTAGTCCCATCTTTTACCAATATTGTTACAGCCATGCAGATTAAGAAGCTGGGACAAGTTACATTATAGCTAAATTTTTATTTTGTAAATAAAGCTTTGCTACGAATTGTAGTCATATATATAATTATTATTAATTAATTCATAAATAATAATAACTCATGATGAATGACTGAATCATTAATAACTAATAGCAAAAAAAAAACAAAACAAAAACAAACAGTAACAACAAAAAACAAAAAAAGTGAAGTATGGTGATACAAACAGACAAAATCAACAAACCACACACAAACAACATCAAAACCAACAAACCACACACAAGCAACAACAACAACAAACAACAAACCTAATGGAAAAAACCCCATAAGCCCATGCCATATCCCTGGTTACCAACACAATAGGTATTTCTTTTCCAAGGAAGCTTGCGTAGCTCTCCGCTCTAGAGGCGCCAGAGATGTTCAGTGTTCTACCAGGAATTATTGTACTAAGGAGACATAGAGCAGTGGTGTACACAGTGTGAATTCAAGAAATTTTGACAATTAATAACCAATGAGCTGAATGAATAATTCACAAAAATGGAGGCAAGAAAACAAAAAGCCTCGTCTTTCTCCTGAAGTTTTGTGTATTGACCATATTATTGGGTAAGCGTGGGAAGTAGCTACATATTCACTGAAATGTGGACGGTTACGTATGGTTTCCTATCAGGTTTCCTATCCCGTGTCTCCCGCTTTCTGGTCGAGCTGCTTCCTCATAAATTGAGAATTGCTCGTTTTTGAACGAGCGAGCTGCCGTTTCTCTGCATTTAACTATGCTTCAGTTTGCACTGAGGGTGCTGATTAGCTTGTTTGCTATAGTTGTGGCTGTTTGGTGCCAGTGTGAGAGTGGACAAGTACGGTTGGTAAGTTGTCCTATAATTCTTTTAACTAGCTACCAAAGTTTTCATCTGCATTGCTGCTTGGATTGCTTATGGCAAGTTACAACTAAGTGATCAGCTATAGCTATAGCTATTTTGTCTTCACAGATTTATTTTTATACAATTAGACAGGTTAAAGCTATAACTGCAGAAATGTTCTATTTACAAGTTGTGGCTTACTTACTGCAAAAAAACAAACAAAAAAACAACAACAACAACTTAAAAATACTTGATATCTTGCAGCAAATTATTTGACATGCTCTATTTGGCATTTTAAAATATTTGTAGAATGGCGGAGGTGGAGACTATGGCCGTGTAGAAGTCTGCATTAATGGCACATGGGGTATTCTCTGTGATCAGGACTGGAGTAGTAAAGATGCAAGTGTGGTGTGCACGCAACTTGGATACAGTCGTTATGGTTAGTGAAGTCTATTATTATTATAATTTTGGCAGATAATTACAATCTAAATATAAATCCACACCTCATTGCTTTAAGGAAAAAAGTGAATTCTATTCCTTGTTCTACTGACAGTTGTAGATGGTAGCTATCTGCTGCAGATGAAAATGTTCAATGTTTCTGATGACACAAAATTATCAGCACAGAAACAATGGATGATAATACTTCTCTAAAAATATCTATAAATCACATCCTGTTGTATTCCTCACTTAGTTCACTATATTCTGTAGAGAATTTTGACTTGCTCATTAGCAAGTGAGCAAAGCAAATGAGGCCCTATCAGGTGTATCACAATGAAAAATCAGAGATATATTTTTGTTTGTTTACTTATATATATGGATGTACGTACGTTGTTTGTAGTTATGTTAGTTTGGTGATTGACACCATTCCAATATCACTGAACAGAATCCTTTTTTTTTTAATCGATTTTTACCTGAATTATTTCATTGTACATGCAATTGAATTGTTTACTGCTTTGAATCCTTTTTGCGAGTACAGTTAAAACTTACGAACTTAGCTACCGGATTTTATTTTGTATTCGAATGAGTAGTGATGGTAAGTTAATGCACTATTTGTGATAGCTATAATGCCCTATGCAACAGTGTTAAGTCAGACAGTTGGGGCAAGGGGTTACTATGGCATTAAAATCCCTTTACTTTATTTAGCTACGTAATTTAAAACTCGATTTTTTTAGTAGCTGGAGCATCTGAAGTTAAAATTAATCACAACTCTATATATCTACTGGATATTCAAAATGTGAGTAAAAAAAATGCCGTGGGTTTCTGGTGTGCCACTTACTAAAAAGAATAGGTTTTTCAAAGGTACGGTAAGAATCACTTGAATAATAGTGAGTAATTTACCAATGATTCTGTTATTTGTAGGAACTAACCTTTTGTGTAACCTAAAAACCCTGAAAACTTTCCCTATTGTTCACGTGGGATTCCCACACTTCCCACGCTTTATGCATTTCGAATTTCTGTATACACTGAGAGAAATAAAAGGTTAAAAAATGAGTTTTCATTCAATGGCGCGCTTGATCATTTTTGAATTGCTAATATTTGCAGAGAGCATGTTAATACTAGTGGCACATTCAGTAGGGTTCGACTTGGTTCAACCTAACTCCCCTTTATATGTTGCCAAAACTCTATTTCCTTCCTCGTTAACTCCTGTAACCTCAATTATTTTCAGTCTCATGAGCGCTTTTACAGACTAAAGAGCCGAGTCTTACTTTATATCAACGCGATAGGAAAGTAATTACTAGAGCTCTAATTTTGAAGTAGCGGTTGAGTCAGTGGAAGTAAGGAACCACAGAAAATTTTATTTTGTCCTTTTTTTTAAAGTAAACTACATACATAAGGGGCAGTTTCAACAATAATTTCCATAATTGAATTATTTGTTGGTCATGCAGGATTATTTATGCACGAACAGAAAATTGAAGCAATAATGGTACATTTCATTATAACATCATAACACAAACAATAGCAACAATAGCAATTATAAAAAAATTGTAGTTTTGTTATTTTTATCACAATTATCATAATTGCATTACTTTTTCTACGTCAACTTTAGCTACTAACTTGTATGAGCGCACAAAAGTCAGCATGAGATTGAAGTCAAGTGCAAGGAATAATGGGTATAAAATCTGGTAAGGTAACTTTGATTCAATATGACCTTATCAGGCTATCATGGCGGCTGCAACAGTTACTGAACCACTCAAGGTACATCATGATGGGTACAGGATCATCAATGGTATTGATTTTTTTTGTATGCACTGAAGTGGAACTGCAACAAATGTCAAAATGAAAATTCTATCAAAGGATGGGTGAAGTCAATTTCAGACGTAGAGAAAGACAGGAAGAATATAGAGAAGTTTGCAGCAGAATCAGTGGACCCTAGCTATTTCCATAATCAGAAGAGGTGTCTTGTCAGAGTTACATTTGCCTCATTTCCCAAGCGATAAGGAACTCTGAGGTTCTACTGTAGTGAGATGAGTGTAGACATCAGTGTACCATGGTGACAGGTTGCAATAGTTGTGCAAATAAATATGATTATCCACTAAGAGTTTCAACTTCAAATGCTTCCAAATTGTATTTTGTAGTAGCTTTCTTGGCTTTTGTCAAAAATCACAATCAGGATACTACTTTTAGCATTATGGAACTATATAAATTGTACTTTATTCTTCACTTATCCTACCGGTGAATTTCCTGGTAGTATAAGATTCATTTCTATCTTTTATAGGATGAATACATTTGCTAGAGTGCATAAGTGATGAGTTGGAAGCATTTTATGTTTATTAATTTATTAATGTCTTGTAAATAACCTGTTCTTGGGAGTGACAGTCACCACTACTGACATGATGGCCCAGTCTGCTCATAGCTGCCAGTCATAATTATATCAATCAGGAAATTTTAGTGTTCTTTATGCTCACATTAAGCTATTTTGTGACGTCTATTCCATAAATTTAAAGTAGCCATAACTAAACCATCACATACTACTACATACTTTCAACCATAAATTTAATCTATCTTTCTGCTCTACTTTACAATGATGAGATTACATAGTGAGTGAGTGTGGAGTGAGACAAGACATAAGGAATGCAGGAAACATAAATTATTAAAATAATAATCAATTACGATAAGTGCTCAAAGTGTTCACTAATAGTTTGTATTTATAGGTGCTATTGCGGCTCATGGGCTATACCCAAATGCATCTTTTCCAGTTTATTTCATTGATGTCAACTGTGATGGGAATGAAAATTCCATACAGGAGTGTCCTAGGAATAGTCTGAATGAGAATTATGAATGTAATCTAAATCATGCAGCCTCAGTAAGATGTCAAGGTGAGCTTATTATTATACATTACATAATCTTTACAAACAAGCAGGTAAGCTATCATAAAAACCATTTCAGTATATTGTATATATATTTTAGTATAGATTATTAGCAATGGGCTGAATAGTTTATGAGCTAGCGTGGTACAGAATTTAAGATATTTATGCTTTAATAGGTTAAAATATTAGATTACCTTAGCATATCACTGTTTCGTTCTTTGAACATATTGGTCTGTGGACCTTCTTCGGGTAAATTAAGAAGTTTACACAATGAACTGGATTGACCAAGGATAATAGTCCGAGATGAATATTGTGCAAACTTCTCATTACAGCTGAAAAAGTTCCATATACCGAAAGTTTTTAGGAACTAAAACAGTATTACACAAGCCAATCTCTTTATTTAAGGGTAGTATCCTCGACTCTTTCACCAGCATAACTGCCATATTGTGGTTGAACTATCCACCAACAGATTTGCCAACATTCATATGGCTAAATACATATAAAGCTTTGCCTTTTGTATGTATTCATTATGTGTCATAAAACCACAATGCTATACTGACATGACATGAAATGAATGTAACTATGCTAATATGAATCCAAAGAGGCAGAGGCATTAAAGATTGTTGATGCTACTTTAGTAAACCCGTCATTGAATTTTATGATATGGCTCACTGTGGTGGTATCTAACCAAGACTAGTCTTTAATCATTGCATCATATTTATTACATCATCGTGTGGTTTTGCCATGTATTTAATAACTTGTCATTAGTTATTTCTTTAGTCAGTTATTGAGAGTGTATTGTATCCTTGTATAACTTGCTATATGAATTGTTGAACTTTAATTGTTTGATTGAATGAACCTAGTTGTCGTTAGTATACAACACTCACTGAATGAGATCATCAGCAAAAGCTACAGAGACTGAACACAGTCCTCTCACTCATATTGCTGGTGACAAAATTTGATGTATAGTGTTTGTTATGCACGTATATAGAACTGAGAGTGCTAGCTTGCTGGTT